>Ga0137403_10000989_pt1 | contig 28199 bp, 20 predicted proteins | sample CZOMad2_1_16fung_FD_122057 | JGI IMG/M metagenome (GOLD analysis project Ga0137403, IMG submission 122057) | Vadose zone soil fungal communities from Angelo Coast Range Reserve, California, USA - CZOMad2_1_16fungal (Hybrid Assembly) | ecosystem: Environmental > Terrestrial > Soil > Vadose zone... | reverse complement strand
GCCTGTCCCGGAAACGGCGATCCCTGCTCGAACCACGAGCGCGGCGCGGGCGAGCCCCACAGCGTCTGCCGGCGCGGATCCTTCAGCGACCAGCGCATCGGCGCATGGTCGTGATCGCCGGTGAAGTAATCGCTGGTGTAGAGCTCGAGGCGGTGGCCGTCGGGATCCCTGACATAGAGAAAGAACGCGTTTGAAATGCCGTGGCGGCCAGGCCCGCGCTCGATGTTCTTGAGATAGCCGCTCGAGGCCATCACGTCGCACAGATGCAGGATGTTCATCGCGCTTGGCACCCAATAGGCGAAGTGATGCAGGCGAGGGCCCTTGCCGTTGGTGATCGCGAAATCATGCACGTTGCCCTTGCGGTGCAGCCAGGCCGCAGCAATCCGACCGTTCGGTCCGTCTTCCTCGGCGTATTCTGTCAATCGGAAACCCAGCCGCGCATAGAAGTCGAGGGTGTCCTGGACCTCGGCGGCAAAGACGTTGAAGTGATCGAGCCGCTGCGGGTGGCAGCCTTTGTAGAGGTCGTAGCGGCGCAACAGATGCGGACGCTTGTCCATCGACGCATGGAGTTCGACCTGAAAGCCGAAAGGGTCGGCAAATTGCAGCGTGCGGCCCTGGAACGGCTGCTCGGCAAAGCTGTAAGTGATGCCGCTCTCCGAAAGGAACGCCGCCGCCTTGTCGAGATCCTGTTCGGTGCCGACCTTGAAGCCGAGCCGATTGCAGGCGGCGTTGGCCGCCTTGCGCAGCACCAGCGAGTGATGCTGATGCTCCTCAACGCCGCGCAGATATACCGCCTTGTCGTCGCTGTCCTCGGCATGCAGGCCGATGGCGTTTTCGTAGAACGCGCGGCTCGTGTTCAGGTCCACCACGTCAAGCACGGCGTGGCTGCACCTGACGATGTTGAACGGCGGATCGAATATATGCGTCGGCACAGGCATGTGAATTTATTCCAGTCTTCGATTTTTGACCTCGTGGTGAGGAGGCGCTTCTTAGCGCCGTCTCGAACCATGAGGCCCGGGCGGTTCATCCTGAGACGCGGGCTTGCGCCCGCTTCTCAGGATGAGGAAAGCCGCGCTCTTCAACCATGCGCAGCCTCCGTCTTCAAAACTCCATGGATGTTATTGCGTTTCCAGCTGGTTTCCTTGTCGTTGATCTGCATGTCAAACGACAGCGCGCACTGGCCCGTGGCAAAGACCGGGTCGAGGTGATCTGAGAGGGCGCGGAAAATATGCTCGCCGGCTTTCTTGCGGGCCGCCAGATCGCGCCCCTCGCCAAGCCGCAACACCATGTCGAGGAAACCGACATGAGGACTTCCGTCGGCGATAGCGTAATGCTCGCAACGGATGGCACGAACACGAATGCCGCCAAGCGGGAAAATGCCGGTTTCCAGCGCCGCCTTGCGAACCACTTCGACGACTTTTCTCATGTCGAGGCGGGAATCGAGATTGGCGGAATATTCAATCGTGAAATGCGGCATGTCGGGGATCACTCCAACGATTCTAAGGGGCGTAGCAAGCGCGGGAACGAGCTGGCCGTGCCAGGCCGACCATAGCCCATGCTTATTGTTTGGGCACCTTCGCAGGTTTGGTCGCGAAACCAAGGCAGCCGATTGCGCCTAGAGGGAGTGCGTTGATGCGGATCGACTCTTGCCACGACACGCCGTAGACACGCGGACGATTTTTCGCTCAAACTTGTGAACGTAATCAAGGCCGACGCCCAAGTTGGTCTCACGGGAGGACTGGATGAAGTTTACGCGACGTGACTTTACGGCGGGAATGGCCGTAGGTATTACTGCACCGTACGTGATCGGCAGCGCCCGCGCCCAGGCCGCGACAATCAAGATCGGAATGTGCGTTCCGGTAACGGGTCCGGCGGCCGAGCAGGGGCTTTGGGCGCAGAATGGCGCCAAGCTGGCGCTGGCCGCGGTCAACAAGGCGGGCGGGGTCCTCGGCAAACAGGTCGAACTGGTCATCGAGGACGATCAGACCACCAATCCCGGCATCGTGCTGGCGTTCTCGAAACTGGCCGCGCAGTCGGACATCGTGGCATTTCTCGGATCGATCCGTTCGACCCAGGTGATGGCGATGGCGCCCGATGTTCTCAAACTCGGCAAACCGGTCATGATCGGCGGCACCAATCCGGACCTGACCCATATGGGCAACCAATGGCTGTTCCGTTTCCGTCCCAATGACAGCTATTCCGGCCGCGTGATCGCCGATTTTGGCGCCAACACGCTCGGCAAGAAAAAATGGGCGATCGTTCATTCGACCGACGCGTTCGGCACCGCCGGCGGCAAGGCGCTGTCAGATGCATTGGGAAAACTTGGCGCGCCGCCGGTGCTCGATCAGGGCTACGCCAATCAGAGCCAGGATTTCACCCCGGTCGTGCTGGCCGTGAAGCAATCCGGCGCGGATGTTCTCGGCACCTACTTTACGTTTGAAAACGATCTCGGCATCTTCGCCCGCCAGCTGCGCCAGCTCGGCGTCAACATTCCCTGGGTGGGATCGCCGTCTGTGGTCGCGGTGTCATCGACCAAGCTGGCAGGTCCGGCGCTTTATGGCACCTATGGCGTGGCCGACTACGCGGAGGAATCCAGCGAAGCTTCAAAAGCTTTCGGCAAATCCTATCGCGACGCCTACAAGACCGCGCCTGACAATCAGAGTGCCTGGCCATACGATGCCCTCACCATCCTGTCAGCGGCGATCAACAAGGCCGGCTCGACCGATCCGACAAAAATCCGCGAGGCCATTCTCGCCGTCAAAAAATATGCCGGTGCAGAAGGCGAATACAATTTCGACCAGAACGGCGACGGCCTGCATGGTTATAACGTCGTGCGGAACGAGAAGGGCACCATCGTCTACGACAAACATATCGACTTCGACGATTAACCGCTTTGCCGGCCTCTCCCGACCGTGGAGAGGCCGGTGAGCCCGCGCCGCCCCTCGCGTTGCGCTGATCGTTCCACCCTCGATTTTGGGCTGCGGCAACAGCGATAATCAACAGCAAAGCCGCCAGTCTCTCCCACCGAGCGCTTTCATGGATCTCGTACTGCAATTGCTCTTTACCGGTATCGGCATCGGCGCCGTCTATGCGCTTGTAGCGCTCGGCTTCGTGCTGATCTTCCGCGCCACCAACGTCGTGAACTTCGCCCAAGGCGAATTTTCCATGGTCGCAGCCTACCTGATGGTGGTATTCGCCGTCGATTTGCATTGGCCATATTGGCTGTCGTTCCTGCTGGCGCTGGCCGGCATGGCGCTACTGGGCGCGATCTTCAATCTCGGGGTCTATTACCCCCTGCGTCATCGCACCTTCTTGCCGGTCATCATCGCGACCATCGGCGCTTCGATCCTGCTTGCCAATTCGGTGCTGGCGATCTACGGGCCGCAGCCGCAGGTGCTGGAAGGATGGTTCGATACACCGGGCATTCAGCTCGGGCCGGTCTATCTCGACAGCCAGTATTTGCTGATCATCGCAGTGACCATCGTGCTGGTGATCTTCAACTACTGGTTCTTCGAACACACTATGCTGGGCAAGAAATTGCAGGCGACCTCGCAGGACAAGGAGATGGCCTCGCTGCTCGGCATTTCTGTCTCCACCATGATCATGATCACTTTTATCTACTCGGCGGTGCTCGGGGGGCTGGCAGGCATCCTGGTCGCGCCGGTCCTGTTCGTTTCGATCCAGATGGGATCCACGATCGCGCTTAAGGCCTTCGCCGCCACCATCATTGGCGGATTTGGCGACGTTGCCGGCGCGATCATCGGCGGTCTGGCGCTCGGCATCATCGAAACCTTTGGCGCGGCCTATGTGTCGGTGCCCTACAAGGACGGTTTTGCCTTCCTGGTGCTGGTGGCGTTTCTGGTGTTCCGGCCTCAGGGCATCTTCGGCGAACGTGTCGCGGAGAAAGCATGAGCGCCCCGAGCGAAAACATTGCGATGGCGGTCGTGAGCCCGCACACCAAGCCGCTTTTGTTGCGGCACCTGCCGTATTTCATTGGCGCCGCCATCATCGTTGCGCTCGCCGCCACGATGCAATTCGACGGCTACATCCACAACATCCTGATGCAGGCGACCACCTTTGCGATCGCGGTATTCGGGCTTTCGGTCGTGCTCGGCCTGTGCGGGCAGATCAACCTGGCGCAGGCGGCATTTTTCGGTCTCGGTGCCTACGCCGTCGGCCTCGGCACGTCCGACTACCATCTCAGCTACTGGCTGTGCCTTGCCGGCGGATGCGTCATCGCGCTTCTGGCCGGCGCGTTGCTGGGCATGTCGACGCTTCGGCTCGGCGGGCATTACCTGGCGATGGTGACGATCTCGTTTCAGCAGATCGTGACGCTCGTCATGATCAACACCATCTGGCTCACCCACGGCCCGGACGGCGTTCCCCGCATTGGCCGGCCTGACCTTTTCCAGTCCTCGCAATCGTACCTCGCCTTTTGCGTCGCCATGTTGGCCTTGGTCGGCTACGCGGTCTGGCATCTTGCGGATACGCGGCTTGGCCGGGCCATGCGCGCGGTGCGCGATAACGAGCTTGCCGCCGGCGTCGTTGGCATCGACGTCTTCCGCACCAAGGTTTCGGCCTTTGCGCTGAGTGCGGTACTGGGCGGATTGGCCGGCGGTCTGTTCGCCGGCGGTTTCGCCTATGTCAGCCCTGACCAGTTCTCTTTTGCCGAGTCGGTCGTTTTCCTGACGATGTCGCTGCTCGGCGGCGTCGCCTCTCCGATCGGTTCGGCAATCGGCACTGGCCTCTTGATCCTGATCCCGGAATGGCTGCGGTTCCTGAAAAGCGTCCCCGGGCTCTATCTCGCGATTTACGGTTTGTCCGTCATTTTGATCATCCGCTACATGCCGGACGGCATCTGGGGTTTCGTCAAGATCGCGACCGAGCGCTGGCGCGCCAAGGCCAAGGTGCAGGCGGCCGGTCTTGCGTTACAATTGGCGCCCGCGACCATCGGCGGCGATATCGTTCTCGCCGTCAAAGGGCTTTCCAAACATTTCGGGGGTCTCAAGGCCGTCGATGACGTCGATATCGAAGTCAGGCGTGGCGGCGTTCACGCGCTGATCGGGCCGAACGGCTCAGGCAAGACCACCACGCTGAACGTGCTCTCCGGCCTCTACAAGGCGACCGCCGGCAGCGTTACGCTCGACGGCACCGACATCACCGAGATGCCGCCGCATCAGCGCGCCGCCGCCGGATTGGGGCGCACGTTCCAGAACATCCGGCTGTTCCGCTCGATGACCGCGCTTGAAAACGTCATGATCGGCGCCGAGCGGCCCGGCAACACGCTGATCGGCGCAGGCGGCGACGACGCGCTGATCAAGCGGGCGATGTCGGCGTTGGCCTTTGTCGGCCTCGGAGGCCGTGCCAACGAACTGATCTCCAGTTTTTCCTATGGCCATCAGCGGCTGATCGAAATCGCACGCGCGCTGGCGGCCAATCCGACCTTGTTGCTGCTGGACGAACCGGCGGCTGGGCTGAATTCCAGCGAGAAGCAGGAACTTCACGCGCTGCTCAAGCGCATCGCAGCGCAAGGCCTGACCATCCTGATCATCGATCACGACATGACGCTGGTCAGCGAGGCCGCCCAGCACATTACGGTGCTCAATTTCGGACGCCGCATCGCGGACGGCGAATCCATGGCGGTGCTGCGCCATCCCGATGTCGTCTCCGCCTATCTCGGAACCGAATAATGGCGCTGCTTCAAATCAACGATCTGATCGTACGCTATGGCGAGATCGAAGCGTTGCGCGGCGTCTCGATCGGCGTCGACGAAGGGCAGGTGGTGACCTTGCTCGGCGCCAACGGTGCCGGCAAATCGACCACGCTGCGGGCGATCTCAGGATTGATAAAGCCGGCCGCGGGTGAAATCCTGTTCGACGACCAATCGATCGCGGGCCTTGGACCTGAGGCGATCGTGCGGCTCGGAATTTCTCACGTGCCGGAGGGCAGGCGGGTATTCCCCGGCCTTTCCGTCAAGGAAAACATCATGCTGGGTGCCTCGAACCGGCGCGTCGGCAAGTCGGACCTGTCGCGTGAAGCCGACGCGATGTTCGACCTGTTTCCCGATATCCGCGCCTTTGCCAATGCGCTCGGCTGGACCCTGTCGGGCGGCCAACTGCAGATGGTCGCGGTGGCGCGTGGCCTGATGGCGAAGCCGCGACTGTTGCTGCTGGACGAGCCGTCGCTAGGACTTGCTCCTGTCATCGTGCAGGCGGTATTCCGGATCATCTCGGAGATCCGGCGCACCACCACGGTCTTGCTTGTCGAGCAAAACGCGCGCATGGGCCTTTCCGTCGCCGACCACGGCTACGTGCTGGAGACCGGACGCATCGTGCTGGGTGGCAAGCCTGACGAATTGTGGGGCAATGAAGCCATCCGTGCCGCTTATCTCGGCGGTCATACCAAAGTAAGCGCCTGACCAACTAAAAACTAATAAGGGCGACGAGCCATGGTCACCATACAGGTTTCAAATCTGATCGACTTCGTGGCGGAGGTGTTCAACCACGCCGACTCTTCGCTGGAAGAAGCCCGCCGTATCGCAACTTATCTCACGACCGCAAACCTGACCGGACACGACAGCCACGGCGTGATCCGGGTGCCCGTCTATATTCGATGGAAGAAGATGGGCTCGGTCGTTCCCAACCAGACCGCCGAACTGGTAGTCGACACGCCGTCGCTGGCGGTGGTCGATGGCAAGTTCGGTTACGGGCAGACGGTTGCGCCCCAGGCCGTCAAGATCGGCATCGAAAAATGCAAGGCATCGGGCCTTGCGGCGGTGGCGCTGCGCAATGCCGGGCATATCGGCCGGGTCGGCGACTGGGCCGAAATGGCCGCCGCCGAGGGCCTGGTTTCGATTCACTTCGTCAACGCGGCGGGTTCGGTATTGGTCGCGCCCTATGGCGGCGTCGAGCGGCGGCTCTCCACCGCACCCTATTGCGTCGGCATCCCGCGTCAGGGGCAGGGGCCGGTCGTGCTGGATTTTGCGACTTCGATCGTTGCCGAAGGCAAGGTGCTGGTCGCAAGCCGTGGCGGCAAGAAATTACCCAAGGGCGCCCTGATCGATCTCGACGGCAATTTGAGCGAAGATCCGGCCGTGCTGTATGGACCCCACACGGCGGACGGACCGCGCGACCACAGCCAGGACAAAGGCGCGATTCGCGCGTTCGGTGAGCACAAAGGCTCGGGTCTGGCGCTGATCTGTGAACTGCTCGGCGGCGCGCTGACCGGTACTGGTGCGACCGGGCCGAACCGGCGCTTCGCCAACGGCATGTTTGCGGTTTATGTCGACCCCAAGGTGGTCGACACCAGCAATTTCTTCGACGGCGAGATTTCGCGCTACATCGCCTACTTCAAGGACACCAAGCCCGCCGCCGGCATCGATGCCGTGTTGATCCCAGGCGAGCCGGAGGCGAAGATGCGCGCCGACCGCACCAGCAATGGCGTGCCCTTGCCGGACGATACCTGGGCCGCAATTGTAAGTACCGCCCGCGACGTCGGGGTGAGCGAAGCGAGCATCCAAAGGGCAACCCAGTAATGCGCTATCATTGCGAGCCAACGATGCTATCCAGCGCTACAAGTGGGATCGGATGGCTTCGTCGCAGAGCCTGTCATCGGGCGTGTCGCAATGACGGAAACATTTTGGCAAAGGAAAAATAATGGCGAACAAGGTCAAGGAAATATGGGCGTCCGGCAAAGTAGTGGTGAACGCCTGGCTTGCGATTCCGTCCGGCTTTTCGGCCGAAGTGATCGCGCAATGCGGTTTCGACAGCGTCACCGTCGATATGCAGCACGGCGTGCAGGAGTACCAGTCGATGATGCAATGCTTCCAGGCGATGCATGGCCATCCGGTGACGCCGATGGTGCGGGTGCCCTGGAATGAGCCCGGCATCATCGGCAAGGTGCTCGATGGCGGCGCCTATGGCGTGATTTGCCCGATGATCAACACCAGGCAAGAAGCCGAAAACCTTGTTGCCTACAGCAAATACCCGCCGCGCGGCACGCGTTCCAACGGACCGATCCGCGCCGGCATGTACGGTTCGGCCGGCACCTATCAGCAGACCGCCAACGAGGAAATTGTGCTGCTCCCGATGATGGAGACCAAGACCGCCATCGGAAACATGGAATCGATCCTCGATGTCGAAGGCATCAACGGCGTCTATATCGGTCCCTCCGATCTCGGCTTCTCTTATGGCCTGGTGCCGAAGCTCGACCGCGAAGAGCCGGAGATCATGAAAATCTATGAGAAGATCGTGAAGGAGTGCGACAAGCGCGGCCTCTATCCGGGTATTCACTGCTCGGGCGCGGTTGGCGCGACGAAAGCGATCAATATGGGCTTCAGGCTCGTGACGTTGTTCAACGACAGCGGCTTGATGGCGACCTACGCCAGGATGCAGGTCGCGCAGACGCGCAAGGAATCGGGCGGCCGGGCGTAAATTCCCGTGTCCCGGGCGCGGTGCAGCGTACTTCACGCTGCTCCGCAGAGCCGGGACCCACGGATGCTGAGTGGTATGGGTAGGCCCCGGATCAGCGGCGCACCGCTTGCGCGCTGCGCAGCATCCGGGGCACGATACCGCATCAATTTATGGAGACACCCCATGACCGCCGCACTCGTCATTCGACTGCACCCCGATGATGGTGTGCTGATCGCGCGTTCGAGCCTTCCACCCGGCTTGGTCGTGGCCGATGGCGTGACCACGGTCGAACGCATTCCGGCCGGCCACAAGGTTTCGATCCGACCCATTGCCGTCGGCGAGCCGGTCCGCCGTTACGGCCAGATCATCGGCTTTGCGACGGCGCCGATCGCGCCGGGCCAGCACGTCCACACCCAAAATTGCGGCATGGGCGATTTCGCCAAGGACTACGCCTTTGGCGTCGACGTCAAACCTGTGCCGAATTTCGATCTGCCCGCGACCTTCGACGGCATTCGCCGTCCCGACGGACGCGTGGCGACCCGCAATTACATCGGTATCCTGACCTCGGTGAATTGCAGCGCGCATGTCGCAGGGCTCGTCGCGGATATCTTCAAGAAGAACCCGTTCACGCACGACAATCCGCTGGCCGATTTTCCCAACGTGGATGGCGTGGTCGCGCTCACCCACAAGACCGGTTGCGGCATGACCTCGAGCGAGCCGTTGACGATCCTGCGCCGCACGCTTGGCGGCTACGCGCGGCATGTGAATTTTTCCGCCGTTGTCGTGCTGGGCCTGGGCTGCGAAGTCAACCAGATCGGCGGATTGATGCAGGAGCAAAAGCTCGCCGGCCGGCTGCGCGAACTGGAGATTCAGGAAATCGGCGGCACCCGCAAGACGGTCGAGGCCGGCGTTGCCTTCGTTCGCGAGGCGCTGACCGACGCCAACAAGGTGAAGCGTGAACCGGTCTCGGCGAGCGAGTTGACGGTGGCGCTGCAATGTGGCGGCTCCGATGGCTATTCCGGCGTTTCCGCCAATCCTGCGCTGGGTGCGGCGAGCGATCTTCTGGTGCGGCACGGCGGCACCGTCATATTGTCGGAGACGCCCGAGACCTATGGCGCCGAGCATTTGCTGACGCGCCGTGCGGTGAGCCGCGAGGTCGGCGAAAAACTGGTGGCACTGATGCGCTGGTGGGAAGAGTACACCGCGCGCGAAGGCGCCGAGATGAACGCCAATCCGAGCCCGGGCAACAAGGCTGGCGGCCTCACCACGATCCTGGAAAAATCACTCGGCGCCATGGCAAAGGCCGGCAGCACCAATCTCGTCGACGTCGTGAACTACGCGGAGGCCGTCACCAAGAAGGGTTTTGTGTTCATGGACACACCCGGTTACGACCCCGTTGCGGCCACGGGGCAGGTGGCTGGCGGCGCCAATCTTGTCTGCTTCACCACCGGACGCGGCAGCGTGTTCGGCTGCAAGCCAGCGCCCTCGATCAAGCTTGCGACGAATACGCCGATGTACAAGCGCATGGAAGACGACATGGACGTCAATTGCGGCACCATCCTCGACGGCGAGGAGACCGTGCAGCAATGCGGCCAGCGCATTTTTGACCTGATGCTCAAGACCGCTTCGGGCCAACCGACCAAGAGCGAGAGCTTTGACTTCGGCGGCGCCGAATTCGCGCCCTGGGTGCTCGGCGCGACGATGTAGTCGCGCCCTGGTCATCAGTTTCCGTCATGCCCGGCCTTGTGCCGGGCATCCACGTCTTTCTTGGCTCGATAGAAAGCAAGACGTGGATGGCCGGGACAAGCCCGGCCATGACGAATAAAGCCGGAAATGGTCTCAAACTCGCCACCGCCATAGGCAACGCTTGCCCGTTGTTAGTGCTTGATGTCAGTCGGAACCGGTGTTCTGCTTAAAAAAGCTGCTGGAGCACGCCGTCCGTGTCGATCTTCGTCGCACTACACCACGTCACGCACTACAAATATGATCGTCCGATCGACCTCGGCCCTCAAACCGTCCGGTTGCGGCCGGCGCCGCACACGCGGACGCCGATCCTGAGCTATTCGCTCAAGGTCGCGCCGGCAAATCATTTCGTGAACTGGCAGCAGGACCCACAGGGCAACTGGCTCGCCCGCTTTGTGTTTCCGGAGAAGACCACCGAGTTCAGGATCGAAGTCGATTTCACGGCGCAGATGACCGTGATCAATCCGTTCGATTTTTTTGTCGAACCCTATGCCGACAGTTTCCCGTTCGACTATACCGCCGATCTCAAGACTGAATTGGCGCCTTATCTCGCAGCCATCGAGCCCGGACCGCTGTTTGCCGCCTACCTTGCCGGCATTCCACGGGAGGCGACGAGCACGGTCAATTTCCTGGTCGATCTCAATGCCCAATTGCAAAAGAAAATTCGCTACATCATCCGGATGGAGCCGGGCATCCAGACGCCGGAGCAGACGCTTGAATCCGGTGCGGGGTCCTGCCGCGACTCGGCGTGGCTTTTGATTCAAACCTTGCGGCATCTCGGGCTCGCCGCGCGGTTTGTCTCGGGCTATCTCGTTCAACTGCGTCCCGACATCGATCCGGTCGAGGGGCCGCGTGAAGTCGAGAACGACTTTACGGATTTGCACGCCTGGGCAGAGGTGTACCTGCCGGGAGCCGGATGGATCGGATTCGACGTCACCTCGGGGATGCTGACCGGTGAGGGGCATATTCCGGTCGCGGCCACGCCGCATTATCGCACGGCGGCGCCGATCAGCGGCGCGGTCGGATTTGCCAATGTCGAATTCGGCTTCGAGATGAGCGTCAAGCGGATTCGTGAGGCGCCGCGGATCACGCGGCCATTCTCGGACGAATCCTGGGCACGTCTCGACAGGCTCGGCGAGCAGGTCGATGCCGATCTGAAAGCCGGCGACGTTCGCCTGACGATGGGTGGCGAGCCGACCTTCGTCTCGGCCGATGATCTGGAATCGCCGGAATGGAACATCGCCGCCGTTGGTCCGACCAAGCGTGGCCTTGCCGACGAACTCATTCGCAAACTGCGGTCGCGCTTTGCACCTGGCGGCCTGCTGCATTACGGGCAGGGCAAATGGTATCCCGGCGAAAGCCTGCCGCGGTGGGCGTTCGGTCTGTACTGGCGCAAGGACGGTGTACCGATCTGGAAGAATTCCGACCTGATCGCCGAGATCGAAGGACCGCACAAGGCGCAGATTGAGGACGCCGAGCGCTTCGCGGAAGGTGCTGCAAAAAAGCTCGGTGTCGATTCCGAGTTTATCCTGCCCGCCTTCGAAGACCCCGGCCACTGGCTACAGAAGGAAGCCGGTCTGCCGACGAATGTCGATCCGAGCGACTCCAAATTGTCCGATCCGGAAGAGCGCGCGCGGATGGCGCGGGTGTTCGATTCCGGGCTCAATACCCCGAAAGGATTCGTCCTGCCGATCCAGCGCTGGAACGCTGACGCAAGCAAATCTTCCTCGCGCTGGAAGAGCGAGCGCTGGAAGCTGCGTCGCGGCAATCTGTTTCTGACCCCGGGCGACTCGCCGCTGGGGCTGCGGCTGCCGATCGCTTCATTGCCGCATATTCCCGCCGACGACTATCCCTACATCATCGAGCAGGATCCGCTGGAGCCACGCGAGGAGCTACCGGTTTACGACGCGGCGCCTGCGGATAGCACACCACATCAGGAGGTGCACGAGCAGCAGCTCAAGGGCGGCGGCGTCCGTACCGCGATGTCGATCGAGATCCGCGACGGCGTGTTGTGCGCCTTCATGCCGCCGGTGGAGAAACTGGAAGACTATCTGGAACTGGTCGCGGCGGTGGAGGCCACCGCCGAGGAAATGCAAATCAAGGTACATGTCGAGGGCTATCCGCCGCCGTACGATCCACGCGTCGAGGTGATCAAGGTGACGCCCGACCCGGGGGTTATCGAGGTCAACATCCAGCCTTCGACAAGCTGGCGCGAGGCGGTCGATATCACCTTCGGCCTCTACGAAGACGCGGCAAAAGTTCGGCTCGGGGCCAATCGCTTCCTGATCGACGGCCGCCACACCGGCACCGGGGGCGGCAATCATGTGGTGGTCGGCGGCAGCACGCCTTCGGACTCGCCATTCCTGCGCCGTCCCGATTTGCTCAAGAGCCTTGTGCTGTATTGGCAGCGGCATCCGTCGCTGTCTTATTTGTTCTCCGGCATGTTCATCGGTCCAACCAGCCAGGCGCCGCGCATCGATGAGGCCCGGCATGATGGCCTTTATGAACTGGAGGTCGCACTCGCCCACGTGCCGCCGGCGGGGGTCAAGGCCCCGTTGTGGCTGGTCGATCGCCTGTTCCGGCACATTCTGGTCGATATCACCGGCAACACCCACCGCGCCGAAATCTGCATCGACAAGCTCTATTCTCCGGATGGCGCCACCGGCCGGCTTGGCCTGGTCGAATTCCGCGCATTGGAAATGCCGCCGGATCCGCGCATGTCGCTGGCGCAGCAACTCCTGATCCGCGCGTTGATCGCAAAACTTTGGCGCGAACCCCAACAAGGTAAATTCGTGCGCTGGGGCACGACGCTGCACGACCGCTTCATGCTGCCGCATTTCCTGTGGGAAGACTTTTCGGGCGTACTCGCTGAGCTGAAGCAATCTGCCTACGATTTTTCACCTGACTGGTACGCAGCGCAGCTCGAATTCCGGTTTCCCGTGTTCGGCCGGGTCCACCATGGCGGCGTTTCGCTCGAAGTACGTCAGGCGCTCGAGCCATGGCATGTTCTCGGCGAAGAGGGTTCAGCTGGCGGCACCGTGCGCTACGTCGATTCGTCGGTCGAGCGGCTCCAGGTCAAGGCGTCCGGCTTTGTCGAAGGCCGTCACGTCGTCACCTGCAACAGCAGGCGGATGCCGATGACCGAAACCGGCCGCTCGGGCGAGGCGGTCGCCGCCGTCCGTTTCAAGGCGTGGCAACCGGCTTCGGGGCTGCACCCGACCATTCCTGTGCATGCACCACTGACATTTGATCTGATCGACACCTGGAACGGCCGGTCGCTCGGGGGCTGCGTCTATCACGTCGCCCATCCGGGCGGGCGCAGCTACGAGACCAAACCCGTCAATTCCTATGAAGCCGAGGCACGGCGGCTCGCCCGGTTTCAGGACCACGGCCACACGCCCGGCAAAGTCGATCCGCCACGCGAGGAACGCACACTTGAATTTCCCTTGACCCTCGACTTGAGAACGCCCCTCCAGCATTGAGGATCTGGCCTCGGAGCGTTTCGGGCGAAATGAACGCCGGATCGCATCAACAAAACGTGTCAAAATAAACGACCACAGCATTGGTTCTGATTCGATCAGAACCAACAGGGGCGCGGGAGTGTCGGGATGGCGGAACACGCTGGCCAAGGGAGCGGCCAGGAAAGCGGTCAAGGAAACAAGGCCCGTCCAGGCAGCCGGCGCGTCGCGCAGTGGATGCGCGACTATGTGCCACTGCCCGGAATTCCCGATGAATATATCGCGCAGGAAGGCGCGCCGCGCGCGGTCTGGACCCGTTTCTTCGATGCGTTTGCCACGTTGACGCCCGGTGAGATCGAGCGGCGTTTCGGATCGGCCGACCGGCATTTGAGGGAAGCCGGCGTGAGCTATCGCGCGCCTGGCGAAACCTCGGACCGGATCTGGCCATTGAGCCATCTGCCGCTCCTGATCGACGACGCCGAATGGCGGCAATTGTCGGCCGGCATCGTGCAGCGCGCCGAACTGCTGGAACTGGTCCTGAGCGATCTGTACGGCGAAGGCCGATTGGTTGCCGAGGGCGCAATACCGGCGGCGGCCATTGCCGGCAGCCCCGAATATCTGCGCTCGGTTTGCGGGATCAAACCGCCTGGCGGCCGATACCTCAGCCTGTACGCCGCCGACGTCGGCCGCGGACCCGATGGGCGCTGGTGGGTGCTGGGCGACCGCACCCAGGCGCCATCGGGCGCGGGCTATGCGCTGGAGAATCGCCTGGTATTGTCGCGCGCGTTCGCAACGCTTTACAAGTCGATGAATGTGGAGCGGGTTGCACCCTTCTTCGAGGCGTTCCGCGACGCCTTGCGTGCGAGCGCCGACCGCGACGAGCCGCGCATCGGTGTGCTGACGCCCGGCCAGTTCAGCGAGACCTATTTCGAACACGCGACGCTAGCGCGCTATCTTGGATTCCTTCTGGTCGAAGGCGACGATCTCGCGGTCAGTGGCGACCGCATCCATATTCGCACCGTCGCCGGTTTGAAACGGCTCGATGTGCTGCTGCGCCGGGTCGATTCCAACTTTCTCGACCCGTTGGAGCTTGATGCCTCCTCGCAGCTCGGCGTGCCCGGCCTGATCGACGTGCTCCGCAACAACGGCGTCGTCGTCGCCAATATGCCAGGTTCTGGTGTAATGGAAGCGCGCGCTCTGCTGGGTTTTCTGCCGAGCCTCAGCCGGCGTTTCTTCGGCGAAGAGCTGAAGATGCCGCACATCGCGACCTGGTGGTGCGGCCAGAAGTCGGCGCGAGAGGAGGTGTTGTCGCGGCTCGACCGCCTTGCGATCGAAGGTGCTTACCGCAGAGGGGTTCCGGGCTTCCCCGGCAACGGACCTGTGCTCGCCAGCGAATTGTCGCCGAGCGAACGCGAGCGGCTCAAGACGGCGATCAACGAGCGCGGCATCGATTTCGTGGGCCAGGAATTGGTTCGGCTTTCCACGATGCCGGTGTGGGACCAGGGCCGGATCACGCCGCGTCCGTTCGTCTTGAGGGTTTTTGCGGCCGCAACGCCCGAGGGCTGGACCATCATGCCCGGTGGCTTTTGCCGGATCGCCGAGCAGCTCGACGCCCGCGCCGTGTCGATGGGAGACGGCGCGCGCGCGGCGGACGTATGGGTGGTATCCGACAAAGCCGTGCCAGCCACGACCCTGTTGCCGGCGGGGGATACGGTGCGGATCAGGCGCATTGCCGGCTGGGTCCCGAGCCGGGCCGCCGACAATCTGTTCTGGCTTGGCCGCTACCTTGAGCGCGCTGAGGCGACATTGCGGCTGGTCCGGGCGCTTGCAACCTCGCTGCGCGATCCCGTGAAGGGATCATCGACCGTGCTGCACTCGGTAGAGCGAATCCAGCGACTTCTGGTGGCATGGGGTGCGACATCGCAAACGACGCGGACGCAGCCGGCGAAGATCGTGGCCGAAGCGCTGCAGAGCGAGGACAGGTTTGGTTCGGCCTTGTCGCTGGTACGCTCCGCACAGCGTACCGCCACATCGTTACGCGAACGGCTTTCGCCGGATGCCTGGCAGGTCATTATCGAAATGGCCGAACGCCTTGCCCACGAGGTTGAGGATGACGACGGCGCCGTCAGCGCCGCCGAGCTGACGCTGCAGGAGCTCGCAAGCTTCGCTGGGCTGGCGCAGGAAAACATGAACCGTGCCGCGGGCTGGCGTTTCCTCGAAATGGGCCGCCGGGCCGAGCGCGCGATCAACACCACGCGCTTCGCCCGGCAGTTCGCCTATGACGAAGCAAGCAGCGAAGATATCGACGTCCTGCTGACGCTGGTGGATTGCCAGATCACCTATCGCTCACGCTACCTGGTTGGCCCGCTGCTGGCGCCGGTGCGCGACCTTGTGGTTCTGGACCCCTACAATCCTCGCTCGGTCGCGTTCCAGGTCTCCGCGCTGAACGATCACATCGCGAGCCTCCCAAGTTTAAAGGAGGGAGGATTGATCGAGCGGCCGCAGCGCCTTGCGGTCGCCCTGCAGTCAACATTGACAACGGCGGAGGCGGCAACCCTCGATACCAAGACGCTGTTTGTGCTTGAGCAGGATCTGCTCAACCTCGCCGACGCTATCGGACTGCATTATTTTCCCCATGGCCCCAACGCAAGCCGGCCCGAGAAACTGACGGGTCTGGCGTGATCTACGACATCCGCCACGTCACTACCTATGGTTACGAAAGTCCGGTCAGCTTCGCGCGGTGCTCGCTGCGGTTGGAGCCGAGAAGCGGCGGCGGTCAGGAATTGGTCTCGCACAGCGTTGATATCAGGCCACGTCCTGCGGAGCGAACCGTGCGGCAGGATTTTTTCGCGACGCACACCGAGAGTATCTTGATCGAAGTCCCGCATCGCAGTCTTCGGATCGATTCCCGCTCCCGCGTCTCGGTCTCCCGTAGCGCGCCCGGTCGCGACGCGAAAAGTCGCGCCTGGGAGAGCGTCCGCGAGGCGGCATTCGAGGCCACCAGCCTCGGCCCTGCCTCGCCGATCGGATACGTCTTTCCTAGTCCCCTGGTGCCGGTGCAGCGGCCGATCACCTCATACGCATCGGCAAGTTTTCCGAACGGAGGCGGCATCATTGCCGGCGCGGTCGATCTGATGCACCGCATCCGCACCGAGTTTAAGTACGATCCGAAGGCGACCGTTGTCTCGACGCCGCTCAACGAGGTGTTCGAAAAACGTCACGGCGTTTGCCAGGATTTTGCTCATGTGATGATCTCCGGACTGCGCGGCCTCGGCCTGCCCGCGGCCTATGTCAGCGGCTATCTGCGCACGATCCCGCCACCCGGCAAACCGCGCTTGCAGGGCGCCGACGCCACGCACGCCTGGGTGTCCCTGTGGTGCGGCGAGGAGTTCGGTTGGATCGGCTTCGATCCGACCAACGACATCTTCGTCGAAAATGATCACATCGTCCTGGCGATGGGCCGGGATTTTTCCGACGTCTCGCCGGTGGACGGCATCATCGTCGGGTCGCGCAAGCAGAAGCTCAACGTCGCGGTGGATGTCGTCGTGGTGGAGTGAAACCATCGCCAATCCGCCCGAAGCAGCTACCGCGCTGCGAGCCTGTTGGGTGTGGCTATCACGCCTATTTTAGCTGCCCGGTAAGGTTGTTCGATGGTAGCCGCCGGGATGGCGTTTTCAGCCTCCGATATTCCGATTCTTAACCATGCCTTTACAATCCATCCGGCCGAAAGTCGTGCACGGCAGGCGGTAAGCCTCTCATTAATCGAGCCACAGTAGGTTTGCACCTGCGACCAGGGGATACTCTGGCAAAATTCACGGGGGAAGGCGTATCCATGTCTTATGTGAGCAGGATGTTCTATTCGAACGACGGCAGAGATCTGATCGCGATGTTCAGCGCTGCCGGACTTTGCGTGTCAATGGCTTTGGTGGTTTTGGCCGGCCTTCAGGACGTGCATCGCTGGTTCTAATTCCTCAGGCGGCATCGGCTGCCTGAAACGCCATTCTCGAGATGATTGACGCGTGATCCCGGTGGCATCTGGGTTCCGCGATTTTTTTTGCAAAGTTTTGTCGGCAATGGCGCTGTGTGATTGAACCGGCGCGGCAAGACAGCCTCGCCTTGGCGAGGGCGAGTTCTTAGCCGGCGGCCGCGGTCCGCACGGCGTTATCGCCATCGCTGCCGGCGCGCAGATCGCGGAAGAATTTGTCCACCTCGCGCGACAGCAGTTCCGCCGTGGAGGTCAGGTCGTTTGACGCCGACAGGACCGACGTTGCGGCCTTGTTGGTGTCGCCTATGGCGTCGTTGAGCGAGCCAATGTTGACGACCAGGGTGGAATTGCCGTCGGCGGCCAATTGCGCGTTTGCCGAAATCTCGCGGGTCGCGGCGTCCTGCTGGCCAACGGCACCAGCGATATTCGAGGTGACCTCGTTGATCTCACGGACGGCGGTACCGATTTCGCGCACCGCATCGACCGCATTGCGCGTCGACGCCTGAATCATGCTGATGTTCTGGCCGATTTCGGAAGTCGCCTTCGCAGTTTGCCCGGCGAGAGTCTTGACTTCGTGGGCCACCACCGCAAAGCCGCGGCCGGCCTCGCCGGCGCGAGCCGCTTCGATCGTCGCGTTCAGGGCGAGAAGGTTGGTTTGCTCCGCAATCGCCTGGATCAGGTTGAGCACGCCATCGATGCGCTGGGTGGCGGCGGCGAGACTTTCAATTTCCGTGACCGACTTTTCGGTCCGCTGACCGGCCTGTTCGACGACACCTGCGGACTGGCGGACCTGCCGGCCGATCTCCTCAATGGAAGCTGACAGCTCCTCGGCCGCACTGGCGACGGCGAACACATTACTGGAGGCCTGCTCGGTCGCCTGGGCCGCGGCGGTCGCGCGGCCGCTTGCATTCGATGCCACCTGGGCGATGGATTGCGCGGTTTCGCGCATCGCCGACGCATTGTCGTTGACCGCGCCCAGCACCCCTCCAATCGCGCCGCGGAACGCTTCGACCGAGGCCTCGATTTGCCGGGCCCGTTCTTCGCGCGCCTTGGAGTCCAGCAATGCCTGCGAACTGAGGTTGCGGTTGCGATCCATTGCCTCCTGGAAGATCCGGATGGCGCGGGCCAGTGCGCCGATTTCGTCTGTTCGATCGGTGTGGGGCACCTCGACACCTTCAGCACCTTCGGCGACCCGCTTGATGGTGGTCGTGATTGCCGAGAGTGGCCGCGCCACCGAGCGGGCGATGATCAGGACACCCACGACCACCAGAACCAGCGCCAGTCCGCCGAGAAAGGTCAGAAGAAAGGCCAACTGGCGATTGACCTCGGTTTCCTGGACGATCCGCCTGCCGCGTTCGGCGTAGACTTTGGAAAGCGCTTCGAGATCGGTGTTGAGGGCCGAACGCACACCGCGATTGGCGTCGTTATCGCCCCATTCGCGGCCCGCATCGTGACCTATCTCGACCGCGCGGCGAACCAGTTCCCTGCGGAATTCGATGAACTGTTCGATTCGCTTCTTGAAGACGGCAAACTGCGCGGCGTCATCTGTCTGGACGATCGATTCCCATTTCTTGACGACGCCGACGAGCTGGTCGCTGAACTTGTGGAGCGCATCGCCATACTTTTTAATGGCGGCAGCTTCCGTCGACATGTAGATGCCCCGGGATTCCATCACCACGGCATAGACCAGCGAGTTGACGCGCTCGACGTTGAGCGCCGCTACGCTGGCGGTCTCGATGGCCCCCGTGAGATCCGCAATGCGGCGGGTGTTGTAATCGGACAGCGCGGTGATGGCCGCAGTCAGCAGCGCAAACAAGGCGAAAATAGAATAGAGCTTGGCCGCGAGCGAAAGGCGCGATCCAATCGAAAAGACCGAGCCCGAAGCAGGAGATTTCATAATTGCGGGCATCCTGGGCCTCTCTGAGGAGGCCAGTCAGTAAGGTGACGGCCGTCGAAAACAGACTATGTAAAGTTTTCCTGTATAAAATGTTAACCTTGCTCTCTTTTCAGTGGGTTGGCAGACCCGCGAGCGGGCCAGATCTGCTCGCTTTTCCAGGCGTTTGCGCGACTTCGAAAGCCGGCGAGTTCGCATGTCGCGCTCAGAATTGGGCAGGTCTACCGGCGCGCTATGAATTCACCAAATATATCAATCGGTTATGATGCGACCGATGTTCGCGTGGAAGCGCCCGCCGGCGCCTGCAGACTCTGCCGACAATCGCAGCAACGGGCTTGGTCGCCGACCGCAGGGCGAGGTGATAGGCTTTGCGGCGGTCCTCAGCGCAAGGCGCTGATGGTCCGGAGCGGACATGGTCTATCGGCACACCATAGGTACCACCACCTACATCTTCCAAGACCTTCGCGATCTCCTGGCCAAAGCCACGCCGCCGCGTTCCGGGGACCGCCTGGCTGGGATCGCCGCCGAGAGCGCCGAGCAGATGGTTGCGGCGCGGATTGCACTCGCCGACGTTCCGCTCAAGCAATTCCTGCAGGAAACCGTCATTCCCTACGAAGAGGACGAAGTTACCCGCCTGATCGCGGATACCCACGACCGTTCGGCCTTTGCGGTCATATCCTCGCTGACCGTTGGCTCCTTCCGCGATTGGCTGCTTTCCGGGGAGGCGACGTCCGCTGTTCTCAAGAAGCTGTCGCGCGGGATTACTCCGGAAATGGCCGCTGCGGTTTCGAAACTGATGCGCAATCAGGATCTGATCCTGGCAGCCAAAAAATGCGAGGTAGTGTCGGCGTTTCGCGACACGATCGGTCTGCGCGGTCGGATGAGTGTGCGGCTTCAGCCCAATCATCCCTTCGATGACGAAAAGGGTATCACCGCGTCCATCCTGGATGGCATCCTGCTCGGATCCGGCGATGCCTGCATCGGCATCAATCCGGCAAGCGATGATCCGGCTGTCGTTGGCGGACTGCTGCGGTTGCTCGACGACATCATTGCGCGATTGCAGATTCCGACTCAGAGCTGCGTGCTTTCCCATGTGACCACCACGCTCGGATTGATCGAGCAGCGAGTGCCCGTCGATCTGGTTTTCCAGTCGATCGCGGGGACCCAGGCTGCCAACCGGAGTTTTGGCATCGACCTCGTGCTGCTGCGGGAAGCTCACCAGGCGGGCCTGTCGTTGCAGCGTGGCACCGTCGGCAACAATGTGATGTACTTCGAGACCGGGCAGGGCTCGGCGCTTTCTGCCAACGCCCATCACGGCGTTGACCAGCAGACCTGCGAGGCGCGCGCCTATGCCGTTGCGCGCGCCTTCGACCCGCTGCTGGTCAATAGTGTGGTTGGTTTCATCGGCCCGGAATATCTCTACGACGGCAAGGAGATTATCCGCGCCGGGCTTGAGGATCACTTTTGCGGCAAGCTGCTTGGTCTGCCGCTCGGGGTGGATGTTTGTTACACCAATCACGCCGAGGCCGATCAGGACGATATGGACAACCTGTTGACGCTGCTTGCCGCCGCCGGTGTAAGCTTTATCATGGGCGTGCCTGGCGCAGATGACGTGATGCTGAATTATCAATCCACGTCGTTTCACGACGCGCTTTATGTCCGCGACGTGTTCGGCCTCAAGCGTGCCCCGGAATTCGACGACTGGTTGTTGCGCGCCGGGCTGGCCGATGCCGAGTTTCGTCTCGCCGGGAACGCTGGCCTGCTACCCGATTTTGCATTGCGATTGATCGGCTGAGGGCCATGTACCCCCGCCGGCGGCCTTTCCTGCAACTATCCTGTCGTCCCTGCGTTAGATGGCTGCCACAATGTTGAGGAATTTATAACACAGCCTCTGGGGGGCGTGCTTAGCTTGCAAGGGTTGAGGTCGCAGAGGAATTTTGATGAGAGCTGAGAGCGTTGAGAAGGTGCGCCGCATCCTGTGCGTGTTTCCGCGCTATACGTCTTCGTTCGGCACATTCGAATACGCCTATCCGCTGACCGACGGCGTCCAGGCGTTCATGCCTCCGCAGGGTCTGCTGCTGATCGCCGCTTATCTCCCCGCCAATTGGCCGGTCCGTTTCATCGACGAAAACATCCGCGCGGCCACGACGGAGGACTTCGAATGGGCGGAGGCGGTACTCGTCAGCGGCATGCATATCCAGCGTCAGCAGATGAACGATATCTGCCGCCGCGCGCATGCGTTCGATCTGCCGGTTGCGATCGGCGGCCCTTCAGTCAGTGCCTGCCCCGACTACTACCCCTCGTTCGACTATCTTCATGTCGGTGAACTCGGCGATGCGACAAACGATTTGATCGCGCGGCTTGCGCGCGATCCGTCCCGCCCGGAGCGGCAGGTGGTCCTGAAGACCGCCGACCGTCTCGACATGACCCAGTTTCCGCTACCTGCCTACGAGCTTGCCGAACTCAGAAAATACTTCCTCGGCAGCATCCAGTATTCGAGCGGGTGCCCGTATCAATGCGAATTCTGCGATATCCCGGGACTTTATGGCCGCAATCCGCGCCTGAAAACGCCCCAGCAGATCACCGCCGAACTCGACAAATTGCTCGAATGCGGCATTCGAGGCTCGGTCTATTTCGTCGATGACAATTTCATCGGCAACCGCAAGGCCGCGCTCGATCTGTTGCCGCATCTGGTCGAATGGCAAAAGAAGACCGGCTTTGTCCTGCGCTTCTCCTGCGAGGCGACGCTGAACATCGCCAAGCGTCCGGAGATCCTGGCCGGAATGCGCGAGGCTTTCTTCTCGACGATCTTCTGCGGCATCGAAACGCCGGACCCGGTGGCGTTGAAGGCGATGCACAAGGATCACAACATGATGGTTCCCATCATGGAGGGGATCCGGACGATCAACAGCTTCGGCATGGAGGTCGTTTCTGGAATCATTCTCGGACTTGACACCGACAAGCCCGAAACCGGCCAGAATCTGCTCGAGTTCATCGAGGCGTCGCAAATCCCGCTCTTGACCATCAACCTTCTGCAGGCGCTTCCAAAGACACCGCTATGGGATCGGCTGATGCGCGAAAACCGGTTGATCGAGGACGAAGGGCGCGAATCCAACGTCGATTTTCACTTGCCCTACGAAGACGTCGTAAGGACGTGGCGCGCGTGCATGGGTAGCGCCTATCAACCCGGCAAGCTCCTGGCGCGCTACGAATATCAGATCCGCAAAACCTACCCGAACCAGATCAAGCGGCCGCGGTCTCGGCAACAGGCGTCTTGGCAAAACGTCAAGCTAGGCCTGACGATGTTGCGTAATATTTTCTGGAAAGTTGGTATTCTCGGCGATTACAAGATCGAATTCTGGAAATTCGCGCTGCGGCGTCTTGCCCGCGGCGAAATTGAGCATTTTATTAGCTCGATGCTCGTCGCCCATCACCTGATCATGTTTGCGCGCGAAGCCTCGGTCGGTCGGCACAATGCCTCGAACTATTCGATCAGGCTGCGCGAGGCGTCCGTTCCTGCAGAGTAGTCACGAATGAAGAAACGGGCGCCATCGCCCCATTTGCTCAGGGATCTGCGGGACCTGACCCCGGCGCGCGTCGCGCTGGGCCTCGCCGGAGCAAGCCTGCCGACCGAGGCGCTGCTCAAGTTCACGCTTGACCACGCGCGTGCCCGTGACGCTGTCCACGCGACGTTCGACGTGCCCGCCATGATGCGCGGCCTCGGCGAGCTTGGTCTTCAGGTCTTGAGTGTTTCAAGCCGTGCCCGTAACCGGAGGGATTACCTTAAGCGCCCGGACCTCGGGCGGATGCTTGATCCGGATTCGCAAGGCCTGCTGGCGAGCCGTGCCGGTGGTTCATGCGATCTCGCGATCGTGGTCGGCGACGGCCTTTCGCCGGCGGCAGTCAATGCGCACGCCGTTGAGCTGCTGCGCAGCCTTATGCCACGGCTGGCCGCTGAGAAAATCGAAATCGGCCATGCTGTGATCGCATCGGGAGCGCGGGTTGCGTTGGGCGACGAGATCGGCGCCATTCTCTGTGCGCGCATGGTCGTGGTTCTGATTGGCGAGCGGCCAGGTCTTTCCGCCGCCGATAGTCTCGGAATCTATCTGACCTTCGCCCCCAGGCTTGGCCTCACCGACGAAAAGCGCAACTGCGTTTCCAACGTCCATGGCGCCGGGCTCGGCTACGATGAGGCGGCTTCCAGGACCGCGTGGTTGATTCGCGAGGGCCTCGCCCGGCAATTGACCGGCGTTGCGCTAAAGGACGAAAGCGGCAGCCGAATGCCTCGCGGCATCGCCGCAAATTCAAGCCAACATGACAAATCCGAGACGTGAGACCCAATATCGCCGCATGTGCGCCATTTTGCTCTCCGCTTGCGAAATGCCGCACAGACCTGCTACACCTCTCGCAATTTACCGCTTATTTTCAAGGGCTAGTGCCACTCAGGCAAGGTCGTTTCAGAGCCTGATTCGCTTTCCGGAACTTCGCCAGTAAATTGAGCCGATGTGAGAATTGGACAAGGGCATGCTCGAAAAGAATAGCGACAGTGAGGTTCACGTCGAGAAAATCGAGCAGCGGCCGACCGCCAGCATCGCCTTCGGGCTGGAGCGCATAGGCCTCATCGCCGTTCAGGCACCGATCCTGTCCTGCATCGTTCTCGTGGCGCTGATCATCGGCGCGATCTTCGGCATCGACCGCATCAAGATCGATGATTCGCTGAGCCAATTGTTCCGGTCCAATTCCAAGGAATACCGGCAATACGAAGCGGAAACCAAGCGCTTCCCCGCAACCGAATTCGACGTGCTGGTCGTGGTCGAGGGCAAGACGCTGCTCAAGCGCGAGAATCTCGAGAAGCTGCGCGACTTCATCACCGATCTGCAACTCGTGGAGGGTACGCGCGGCCTGATCTCGCTGTTCTCGGCGCGTCAGGCGCCGGCGCCCGGCAAGTTGCCGGCGGCCCTGTTCCCCTCGGAGCTGCCGCAAGGCGCCGACTACGACAAGTTTATCGAGACCGTCAAAACCAACGAGCTCATCCGCGGCAAGCTGCTGTCGGAGGACGGCACGTTGGCGCTGGTCGTGCTGTCGCTGGAGCCTGAGGTCGTCGCCGGCAGCAAGCTCAGCAAAACGGTGGGCGATATTCGCAAGCTGATGGCCGAGGACCTCGGCGACACCGGGCTCAACGTGGAATTATCCGGCGTTCCGGTGATGCAGCTCGAAATCCGTAACGCGGTCGAGCGCGACGGCTTGACCTACAATGTCCTCGGCATTCTCGCCGGCTGCATCATCGCGATCATCTTCTTCCGCAAGATATCGTTCATGGTGGTTGCCGCGTTCCCGCCGATCATTGCGATCGTGCTCGCGCTCGGCGTCCTCGGCTGGGCCAATTTCAACCTCAATATGTTTCTGAACGTTATGACGCCGCTGATCATGGTGATCAGCTTTTCGGACTCGATGCAGCTGACCTTTGCGGCACGCGACCGCCTGATCGCAGGCCAGGACAAATTCACCGCGTTCCGGAACGCCGTATTGGTGGTGGGGCCAGCCTGCGTTCTCACTCATGGCACCGCCGGCATCTCGTTTATCGCGCTGCAATTTTCGGATTCCGACCTGATCCGAAAATTCGGCGAGGCGGGACTTGCCGCCACCATCATCGCGCTGATCGCCGTGCTCTCGCTGGTGCCGGTGTTCGGCGTGCTGCTTGTGCGCAACGAAAAGATTTTCGCCGTAAAATTCCAGGGCGCCGACGCCGGCGTGCAGATGCTGCGCAATTTCTGCTACTGGATCGCGGTGCGCATGGTGAGCCGCCCCGGCCTGTTCAGCCTGATCGCGGTGCTGTTCGTTGGCGGTCTGGCTGTGGTGTATGCCAATCTGGAACCGCGCTACCGGCTCGCCGACCAGGTACCGGACAAGCAGAAGGCGGTGGAGGCAAGCGGTCGGCTCGACGCCAAGCTGACCGGCGCCAATGCGATCGACATCGTGATCGAATTCCCCAAGGGCGCTTCGTTGTATTCTCCTGAAACGCTGAAAACCATCGCCGATGTTCACGGGCTGGTGGAGAAGCAGGCAGGCGTCGGCAACGTCTGGTCACTGGAGACGCTGCGGCGCTGGCTCGCCGAAAAGGCCGGCAGTTCCGACGTCGCGACCTTGAAGGAATATGTCAGCGTTATTCCCGAATATCTGGTGCGGCGCTTTATCTCGGCCGGCCAGGATGCGGTGGTGGTGTCGGGCCGGGTGCCGGACCTCGATTCCAGCCAGATTCTTCCCGTGGTCGAGAATCTTGATCACGCGCTGGACGCGGTGCGCAAGGCACATCCCGGTTACGAAATCGCGGTCACCGGTCTTTCCGCGATCGCTGCGCGCAACAGCGCCAATATGATCGAAAAGCTCAACCGCGGCTTGACCATCGAGTTCGCGCTCGTCGCCATCTTCATCGGGCTCGCGTTCCGTTCGGTGGTGGTGATGTTTTCGTGCGTTCTGCCGGGGATTTTTCCGGTGGTGCTGTCGGGCACGGTGCTGTGGTTGCTTGGTGAGGGGTTGCAATTCGCAAGCGTTGTTGCCCTCACGGTATCCTTTGGATTGGGGCTGAGTGCCACCATCCACTTCCTCAACCGGCTGAGACTTGAGTCCCAGCCGGGCGTCGGTCCGGAACTGGCGGTTGAACGTGCCACCGTGCTGGTCGGCCCGGCGCTGATCCTGACCACGGTGGTTCTGGCCTGCGGTCTGGTGGTAACGGTGTTCTCCGACCTGCCATCGCTGCGCCTGTTTGGCTGGCTCAGCGCTTTCTCGATGGTCGCGGCGCTGGTGGCGGATCTTTTCATCCTGCGGCCGACGGCGATGTTCCTGATCAACCTGTCGCAGCGGCTTCGCGGAACGGCGGGTCCTGCAAGGCCGGCGGAGCAATCCTGACGAACGGATAGAGGAGGGCCTTAGCTCCTCGTCATCGTGATTGATTCACCTCTGATGTCGCCCGTGCAGCTGATCTGAACGGTCTGCCGGTTCCCGTTGGTCCGCAGCATCAGGCTGGCGGTGAATCCAGCAGCCCCGACGAGCACGTCGATCTTGCCACCGTGAATCTCGCTCGAAACGCGCGCGCCCATCGATGAAGCGAAACTGAATTTTTTTCCTCCTGGAACAGGGCGAGCTTCGCCTATCGTATGATCTTGCCCGGGCGCATGGGATCGCGCGAAAAATCCCTCCAAAAAATGTTGAGTAGTACCAATTGGTTATCAGGGCAGTTGGAACGGCCGTCTGAAGCTGCAACGCGCTTCCGGGTCGCCGTAAATTTGGCCGCATTTGGAAGCGCTCTTGGTGTATTCGTCGCCGCGCTTTGTGGCATGCGCAATCTGAATAGTCTGCCCCGGTGATGCCACGTGCTATTCGGGTTGGAGTTCACTGCCGTCAGGATAAAGGAACACGATGCGTAATTTTTTCTTGGTATTCGCCCTGCTGTCGCTGTCGGCTTCCACCGGGGCGATCGCTCAGCAGCAACAACCGCAACAGCGTAGTGGCACCCCCGAGGAGCAGAAGGCCTGTGCTCACGATGTCCAAAAATATTGTCGCACCGTCATGAATCAGGACGACCTGACCGTTCTGGCCTGCCTTCAGCAAAATCGTCCCAAGCTGACCCATGCCTGCAACCAGGTTCTGGTGAACCACGGCCAGTAAGCGTCCTCGCAGCCATCGCCCCCACCCAGGGGGCTCGTTATCGGCCAATTCGGACGTGATTTGGAATCTGCGAGAAACCGCAGATGGCATTGGTTTTGGTGCCGTATTCCCCTATATGGGGTTTGCGATCCGCGACGTATGCGCGAGTTTACGGATGCGTGCCAAGCTCAAGAATGTAGCCAGTTCCTGATGACCACCGCGAGCGAATTGCGATCCGGCAAGACTCACCGCGACGAGAATTTTCCGGTCGCGTCGTGGATCATTCACCCGCGCCATCGGGCACTTATCCTCGCGTTCTACAATTTTGTGAGAACGGCCGACGATATCGCCGATCATGCGACGCTCGAGGAGCGCGAGAAGCTGGCCTATCTCGATCTGCTTGAGGCCGAACTGCTGGGCGACGGCGATAGCCAGCCCGAGGCTGTCAATCTGCGGCGGGCGCTGGCCGAGCGCGCGATGCCGCCGCGCCATGCGCTCGATGTTCTGATCGCGTTTCGGATGGACGTGACCAAGCTCCGTTACGAGACGTGGGATGAAGTGATCCACTATTGCCGATATTCCGCGATGCCCGTCGGAAGGTTCATGCTCGACGTCCATGGCGAGAGCACGTCGACCTGGGCTGCGTCGGATGCGCTCTGCGCCGGCTTGCAGATCAACAATCATCTTCAGGATTGCGGCAAAGACTACAGAAATCTCAATCGCGTCTATCTTCCGCGCGACGCGCTCGCAGCGGCCGGGGCCTCGGTCGAGCAGCTCGGAGAGCCTCGCGCGCCGGCGCCGCTGCTGCAGTGCCTGCATTCCCTTGCCGCGCGGACCGAAAGTCTGCTCGCGGAAAGCAAATCGCTCAGTGCCGAAGTGAGGGATTTCAGGCTCGGGCTTGAGATCTCCGTGATTGAGGCTTTCGCCGACAAGATCGTTCGCCTTCTGAAAGTACGCGATCCCCTGAGCGAGCGAGTGCATCTCGGTCCGATCGAACTAATCGCCTACAGCATCGGCGGGGTGGCCGGTGAGGCGACCCGGCGGGCGATGGGACGTCGGCCTGT
>Ga0137403_10001621_pt1 | contig 28209 bp, 27 predicted proteins | sample CZOMad2_1_16fung_FD_122057 | JGI IMG/M metagenome (GOLD analysis project Ga0137403, IMG submission 122057) | Vadose zone soil fungal communities from Angelo Coast Range Reserve, California, USA - CZOMad2_1_16fungal (Hybrid Assembly) | ecosystem: Environmental > Terrestrial > Soil > Vadose zone... | reverse complement strand
AGCCCCGCCGGCCGGGGCCGCACCCGGCGCCACCCGCCCGCCGATCGCGTCGATCGTTCATGAATTATCCGGGCTAGCCGAGCTCGATGCCTCGAGCTCCGATCCGGTATTCGACGATCTCGTCGCTCATCGCGCTGCCGCGGTGCTTGACGACGCAGAGCATGCGCGCCAGTCGGTTTCCGACGCGCTCGCTGCCCAGCACCAGGATGGTGTTCGCGGTGGCGCCGATGTCGCCGGTGGCGACCTTGCGCGCCACCAGGTCCTCCAGGCGCGTCTCTTCCGTCGTCACCAGGAGCAGCGTCGTGATCGCGGTGTGGTCGTAGAGGTGGGCGTCGATGAACGCGCGGTGCTTCCAGACGGGCAGGCAGATCTCCATGCCGAGCGTCTCGGCGTCACGGTGGATGATCTTGCGGTAGAGCTCGTCGAACACGAAGAACTGGATCGAGTCGGCGGGCGAATCCATCGGCTCGACCCCGTCGACCACGACGCGCCGCGCACCCGCCGCGCAGTGGAAGTAGAGGAACGGACGGACCGTGTAGAGCGCGTGATTGTAGGCGGCCTTCCAGCTCCAGTCGAACTCCCAGCCGCCGTCCGGGGTCGGCACCTGGAAGTCGCGGACCCGCCCCACCCACTGGCAGGTGTTGGAATAGAAGGCCTGCATCTGCTCCGGCGGCGGGTACGGATCGGCCATCGGCGTCACGGTGTGCGTCCACGGCCGGAGCGACCAGTCGAAGAGCCGCGCGGCGTACTCGTCGTGCTGCTGCGAGTCGCCGCGCCCGTTCAGGTCCAGGACGACGCCGCGCGCGCCGTCGGCGATCCGCCCGTGATCGGCGAACGTGAGCCCGAGGTGCGTCTTGCCGATTCCGGTGGCGCCGTAGACGACGGTGAGCGTGCCGGGCAGCAGGCCGCCGCCCAGCATCGCGTCGAGCTTTGCGAGGCCGGTCGAGACGCGTGAAGTCACAGCGGGCGATTTTACACCGACCGGCCCTTGGTCGCGAATTGCCGCTCGTAGAGCGCGCGCAGCTCGCCGAGCGTCGTGGCCTGGTCCGGCCCCTTGTCGTCGCGGATCCGCGTGATGCGCGCGAACCGGAGCGCCATGCCGGAGCGATAGGTCGGGCTCTTCTGGATCTCGTTGTAGGCGACCTCGACGACGACCTGCGGCCGCACCCGCACGGTGTAGCCGTCGTCGCTCACGGCGAGGGCCCAGAGCCGCTCGGTCATCTCGACGAACTGGCGGTCGGTGAACCCTTTGAACGTCTTGCCGACGTCCGCGAACGCGTCCGCGTCGCGCACCGCCAGATGGTAGTTGGAGAGCCACGCGCTCCGGCGGCCCGAGCCCCGGTCGACCGCGACGATGACGCAGTCCACGGTCTCCGCCGCCTTGAGCTTGAACCAGCGCTTGCCGCGGCCTCCCGGCTCGTACACGCTGCGAAGGTCCTTCGCCACCACGCCCTCGTGCCCGGCGGCGAGCGCTCGGGCCTGGAACTCGCGGGCCGCCGCCGGTGAGGTCACGAGCGTGCGCTCGGCCAGGTGGCGCCCTCCCGTGACGGCGGCCAGCGCCTCCCAGCGACGCGCGTAGGGCTCGTCGATGAGCGGGCGCCCGTCGGCCATGAGGCAGTCGAAGAAGTGCAGCGTGAGCGGCATCTCGCGCACGAGGCGATCCACCTCGTGGACGCGTCGGAACCGTCGCATGAGCTCCTGGAACGGCAGCGGTCGCCCCGCGGCGTCGAGCGCCAGCACCTCGCCGTCGAGAATGAACGGGACCCCGCCGAGCTCGCGCCGCGCCGTGTCGACGACGTCGGGCAGGCTCGCGGTGACGTCGGAGAGACGGCGGGTCCAGATCCAGATCCGGTCACCGTCCCGGTGGAGCTGGATGCGGGCGCCATCGTACTTGTACTCGAGCGCCGTGGTCCCGCCGTGAGCCACCAGCACCTCGTCGAAGTCGTCGGCGGTCTGCGCGAGCATCGGCAGGAGCGGAACGCCCGGGCGCACGCTCGCGGCCGCGAGCGCCGCGGCACCACCGCGCGCCGCCAGCGCCGCCACCTCGGACAGGTCGCCGAGCCGCAGCGCCGCGCGACGCGCCGTCTCGGGCGGGGCCGCGAAGGCGCGGGCGATCGCCTCGAGCACGAGCCCGTCCGACACTCCCGTGCGCATCTCGCCGGCGATGATCCGCTGGAGCGTTTCACGCTCGTCCTCCGACGCCCGCGCCGCGAGCTCCCGAAGCAGGTCCTCGCGGGTCCGGCGGGCGCCGGCGCCGCCGGCCTCGGCGACGGCGGCGAACGCCGCCGCGACGTCACCGAGCGTGAGGGGAGGCCCCGTGGCGGTGTCCACGATCGCCGGCAGCCCGCGGACGCCCAGTGCCCGCGGGTCGGACGGGGGGAAGGCCCGCCCCGTGAGGAACGCGACGGCGATACGGATCGCCTCGGGCGGGAGCGCCCGGAGATAGTCGGCCAGAAGGCCGAGCTTGTCGAGCCGCCCCGGGCTCGTCCGCAGCCGCCGGCAGAGGTCCGCGAGCCGGCCGAACTCGACCATTCCGAAAATCATTATATGTATTCTTGACTTGGCCGCCGCCCCAGCCCTACTTTCGTTCCATGCCCCGCCGTGTCCTGTACGACACGACCTCGCGCGCGGCGGCGGCCGCCGCCGAGCTCCTCCGTGGCGAGTTCGACGTCGCTCCCCTCTCCGCGTCGGCTGACCCATCCGCCTCGGGATCCGCCGTCGTGCTGGTCGGTCGCGACGGAGTCGACCGGCGGTGGGGCGAGGGCGGGCTCCGCGTCGTGGCCCTGGTCGACGCGGATGCCGCCGGCCCGTGGCCCCCGCACTGGTACGCGCTGCTCCCGGCGGGCGTGGGCGGGCCGATCCTCGCGCGCGCGGTGGAGAACGCGTTCGCCGACCTCGACCGCTCGGCCGAGATGATGCGGCTCCACCGCGAGCTCTCCGAGCTGAACTCGATCGGCATCCGGCTCTCGGCCGAGCGCAATCCGCGTGACCTCATCGAGACCATCCTCACCAAGGCGCGGGAGATCACACAGAGCGACGCCGGCTCGCTCTACCTGGTCGAGGAGGCGCCGGACGGCACGCGCGACCTGCGCTTCGTCCTCGCCCAGAACGACTCCGTGGACATTCCGTTCCGCACCACGCGGCTGCCGCTGACCAGCGAGAGCGTGGCGGGGCACGTCGCGCTGACCGGCGAGATCCTCAACCTCGAGGATGCCTACCGCCCACCGCCGGGCGCTCCGTTCCACATCAACCGGTCGTTCGACGAGGAGACCGGCTATCGCACCCGCTCGATGCTCGTGGTGCCGATGCGCACGCCGCAGAACGAGACGATCGGCGCGCTCCAGCTGATCAACTGCAAGCTCGATTTCTCGGCCCGGCTGGGCTCGGCGGACCAGACCGAGCGAACCGTCCAGCCCTTCACCGCACGCCACGAGCAGCTCGCCGGGTCGCTCGCGTCGCAGGCGGCGGTCGCGATCCAGAACAGCCGCCTGTACGAGAACATCCGCGACCTCTTCGAAGGCTTCGTGAAAGCGTCGGTCACGGCGATCGAGTCGCGCGACCCGACGACCTCGGGCCACTCCGCCCGCGTCGCGAACCTCACGGTCGGCCTCGCCAGCGCGGTCGACCGCTGCGCGGCCGGTCCGTACGGCGCGACGCGCTTCAGCGCCGAGGAGATGACGGAGCTCCGCTACGCCGCCCTCCTGCACGACTTCGGCAAGGTCGGCGTCCGCGAGCAGGTCCTCGTCAAAGCCACGAAGCTCCTCCCGGGCGAGCTCGACCGCATCCGCCAGCGCGTCGAGCTGATCAAGCGCGGCCTGGAGCTCCGCTACGCCGGCAAGAAGATCGAGCACCTGCTGGACAAGGACCGCCGCCGTTACGCGGCGCAGGCCGCCGCCTTCGACGCCGAGCTCGCGACCTTTGTCGCCGAGCTCGACGAGAACATCGCGCGCATCGTCGCGGCCAACGAGCCCGCGGTGCTGCCGCGTGACTTCGCCGCCGGCATCGAGCGCCTGGCGCTCCACGCCTTCGAGGACCACCTTGGGAACCGCGAGGCCGTCATCACGCCCGAGGAGGCGGCGATCCTCGCCATCCCCCGGGGCAGCCTCACGCCGGCGGAGTTCAAGGAGATCCAGTCCCACGTGATCCACACCTACGAGTTCCTCACCCGGATCCCGTGGACCAAGGAGTTCCGCCGCATCCCGGAAATCGCCCGCTCCCACCACGAGAAGCTCGACGGCACGGGCTATCCCGAGGGGATGAGGGGCGACGAGATCCCGGTCCAGTCCAAGATGATGACGATCGCCGACATCTACGACGCGCTGACGGCGGGCGACCGCCCCTACAAGAAGGGGATCGCGAAGGAAGAGGCGCTCGACATCCTGGCCCACGAGCGACGGGCCGGGCACCTCGACGGCGCGTTGCTCGACCTTTTCGTCGACGCGAGGATCTACGAGCAGGCCACGTCGCCGGCCGTCAGCTCCCCAAAAACAGACAGACGCCGCCCCATGCGATGACGGCGCCGAGCGCTACGAGCGCTCGCGCGACCTCTCGGCCGAGCCGGGGACTCTTCAGGTGTTGAGTGGACTGCGCCAAAAAAAAGGCGCGGGACCCTCGACGGTGAAGCAACGCGTACGTCACGGCATGCGAGCTCATTCTGTCCTCCTGCCATCCTAAAAGCCACGCAACAGGCCGACGACTTTCCCGAGAATCTTGACGGAGCGGCGGGCCGGATCGACGACGATCGGCGTCATCGTCGGGTTTTCCGGCTTGAGAACGACGCGCGAGCCGTCGCGCAGGAACCGCTTCACGGTCGCCTCGGCCTCGCCGCCCGCGTCCGACTCGATCATCGCGACGACGATGTCGTTCGGCTGAGCCGAGTCCTGGCGCCGGACGAGCACGAGGTCGCCGTCGCAGATGTGCGCGTCGATCATCGACTCACCGCGGACGCGGAGCGCGAAGACATCCTCGCCGCGCCCGGGCAGCGACGCGGCGGCGATCGGCACCTCGCCCTCGCGATTCTCCTGGGCCAGGAGAGGCGATCCCGCCGCGATCCGACCGAGAATCGGCACGGCATGGTGCGTCCGCCCCCCGCCGATTGCGTCGGGAATCGTCAGGGCCCTCGACGTCCGCCCGACGCTCGGCCGCCTCTGCAGCTCTCCCTTGCGCTCGAGCGCCCTCAAATGGTCGAACGCCGCCCGCGGCGTGATCTGAAACCGCTCGCCAAGCTCGCGCACGGTCGGCGGAACTCCGTGCCTGGACTGGAAGCTGCGCATGAAGCTCAGCACTTCCCGCTGCCGGTTCGTCAACTCGCGCATGGTCGCCCTCCGTGACGGGCAGTATCACTCAACTCGTGTTGACTAGTCAACAAAAAGCGAGTGCCTGTTCGGAGCTCGTGGACCGGCGATCAGGCAGCCTGGGCTACGCGGGCTCCCAGGGCTCGCAGACGGGGCACGTCGCATAGCCCTGCTCACGGGCATCGGCGACGTGCTTGAAGTAGGCGCGCTCGGTCTCGGGGATCCTCGAGACCCAGGCGCAATCGCTCTTGTGAAACAGGCGCGACGCCCGCTGAGCGCAGTACGGCTCACCCGGCTCGACGGCGACAGAGGGCGTGGTCTCGGCGCCGGCCTTCGCGGCTTCGGCCTCGGACGGCAGCATGGCCACCGGTGCCGGCTCGACGGGAGCGGACGCCGGCGGGATGATCGGATCCGGATCGTTGATGTGGAGGTTCGTCTCGACGGTCGACCGGAACTCGTCGCTGGCACGGCGGAGCTCGCGGAGCGCGCGCCCGACCATGCGTCCGAGCTCGGGGAGCTTACCAGGGCCGAAGACCAGCAGGGCGAGCACCCCGATGACGAGCATCTCCTGAAGGCCGATGTCGAACATCGCGGCTTAGAGTAACACGCGCCTCGAGGCTACCCGACCCCGGCGAGCCTCGCCAGCTCGGCGAACGAGGCCACGACCACGTCCGCCGCATCCGCGGGCGCGCTGCCTCCGGGCGCGTACAGCACGGTGGGCATGCCGACCGCCATGGCGCCGCGGATATCGGACGGAACGCTGTCGCCCACCATCGCGGTCACCGCCGCCGAGAGGCCCAACCGCTCGAGCGCAATGCGGAAGAGCGGCGGCTCGGGCTTGCCGACGACGATCGGCCGCACGCCGGCCGCCACGGCGACCGCCTCCACGATCGAGCCGCAGCCCGGCAGGAAGTCGCCGCCCTCGATCGGGAGGCGGGGATCCACGTTCGGCGTCACGAGCGGCGCTCCGCGCGCGGCGGCCCGTGCGGCGGCGGTGAGGCGCTCGTAGCTCAGATCGAAGTCGTTGCCGACGGCGACCACGGTCGCCGCACGATAGTCCTTCACGTCCACCAGCTCGTGGCCGGCCCGCGCGATGACGGCCGCCATCTCGGGCGCGCCGATGACGAGGACCCGCGAGCGTCCCCAGCGCTGGCGGATCACCTCGCCGATGATCTCGAGGGGCGTCAGGACGTGCTGGGCGGCGCCGACGCCGAGGCGGTGCAGCCGCTCGCGCAAGTCGTCGCCGGTGGCGCGCGAGTTGTTCGAGACGAAGGCGAGCGCGCGCCCGCTCCGGTGCAGCGCCGCGAGGGTCTCGCCCGCGCCCGGGTTGAGGGCGTTGCCGCTCCAGACGCACCCGTCGAGATCGAAGACGAACCCGCGGAGGGTCGACAAGGACACGGCGGACACGACCGCTAGGCCTCCGCCCGCGCGAAGTCGGCGATCGCGTCGGCGTAGACCTCCTGGGTTCGCGCGGCGACGCTGGTCCAGCTGAACTGCGCCTCGACGCGGAGCCGGCCCGCGCGGCCCATCGCGCGGCCGCGCGCGGGATCCTCGAGCAGGCCGCGGATCGCGGCGGCCAGCGCGTCGGGACGGCCGGGCTCGACGAGCAGCCCGGTCTTGCCGTCCTCGACCACCTCGAGAATGCCGCCGACCGCCGAGGCGACCACCGGGGTCTCGCACGCCATCGCCTCCAGATTGATCAGCCCGAACGGCTCGTAGACCGACGGGCACACGAAGACCGCGGCGTGGCTGTAGAGCTGCACTACCTCGTCCACGGGGATCATCTCGCCGATCCACCGGACGTTCGGGTGCTCCGCCACCGCTCGCTTGAGCCGCGCTTCGATCTCGGGAGTGTCCGGCGCCGAGGCGCACAGGACGACCTGCACCTCACGTGGAAGCTTCGGGGCCGCCTCGAGCAGATGGAAGATCCCCTTCTGGTCGGTGATGCGCCCGACGAAGAGCACGTAGGGCTCGCGGACGCCGCGGCGCGCCAGGACGTCGCGTGCCTCGGTTCGCCGGAACTGGTCGGGATCGATGCCGTTGTGAATGACGACTACGCGGTCGGGGTCGACTTTGAAGTGCTCGAGAATGTCCTCGCGCATGCGCCGCGAGACCGCGATGACCCGATCGGCCGCCTCCACCGCCGTCTTCTCGATCCAGCTCGAGAGGAGATACCCGCTGCCGAGCTGGTCGGCCTTCCACGGCCGGAGCGGCTCCATGCTGTGCAGGGTCACGCAGAGCGGGATCCGGTGAAGCGTGCGGATCCAGAGACCCGCCATGTCCGCGTACCAGGTGTGCGCGTGGGCCACGTCGGCGTCCACGGGGTCGCGCGCCATCGCGAGCGCGATCGACAGCGTCTCCAGCACGGGCGCCCAGCGGGGCCCGTCTCGGCCCGGTCCGACCCGCTCCCAGGGCGTGTAGCCGCGCAGCGCGACACGACCCGCTGCCTCGGCCGCGGACCGCTCGCCGAAGCAGCGGACTTCCACGGCCATGAGCCGGCTGAGCGCCTGTGAGAGCTGGCCGACGACGACGCCCGCGCCGCCGTAGATGTGCGGCGGATACTCGCGGGTCAGGAGGAGGGCCTTCACGACCGGTCGCTGCCCTCCGCGTGCTCGTCCTCGCGACGCTCGAGCTTCCGCGCCACCGTGCGCACGTCGATCCCGAGGAGCTTCGCCGCCTGCGTCTTGTTGCCGCCGGTGATGCGGAGCGTCTCGTCGAGCAGCCGCTGCTCGATCTCGGTGAGCGGTGTGCCGACCAGCTCCAAGATCGCGTCGCGCGGCGGGCGCTTCACCCCCGCGACCTCTTCGGGCAGGTCCTCGGCGTCGATCCGATCCTTTCGGGCGAGCAGGACGGTGCGCTCGATGAGGTTCTCGAGCTCGCGCACGTTGCCCGGCCAGGCATAGGACTCGAGCCGCTCGATGGCCTCGCCCGAGAAGCCCTCGAGCTTCCGTCCGTTCTTGGCGCTGTAGACCCGCAGGTAGTGCTGGGCGAGCACGCCGATGTCCTCGTGGCGCTCGCGCAGCGGCGGCACGCGGACGGTGATGACGTTGAGGCGGTAGTAGAGGTCCTCGCGGAAGCGCTTTTCCTTCACCATCTCGGCCAGGTCCTGATTGGTGGCCGCGACGATGCGCACGTCGACCTGGAGCGTGCGCGTGCCGCCGAGACGCTCGAACTCGCCCTCCTGGAGCACGCGCAGGATCTTGGGCTGCGTAACCAGCGAGAGGTCGGCCACCTCGTCGAGGAAGAGCGTGCCGCCGCTCGCCAGCTCGAAGCGGCCCTCTTTGCGCCCGGCGGCGCCGGTGAACGCGCCCTTCTCATAGCCGAACAGCTCGGATTCGAGGAGAGTCTCCGGCAGCGCCGCGCAGTTGACCGCGACGAACGGCCCGTTGCGACGACCCGAGCGCTCGTGGATCGTGCGCGCCACCAGCTCCTTGCCCGTCCCGCTCTCGCCCTGGACGAGCACCGTCGCCGAGCTATCGGCGACCTGGTCGACGAGCGTCAGCATCCGCCGGAACGACGGGCTCGCGCCGATCATCTGGCCTTTGGCGCGCAGGTCCTCCAGTTGCTGCTTGAGGGCCCGGTTCTGCTCGATCAGGTCGCGCCGCTCCAGGGCCTTGTCGATGAGCTTGATGAGCTGCTCGCGCCGGAACGGCTTGGTGAGGAAGTCGTAGGCGCCGTCCTTCATCGCCTTCACGGCCTCCTCCACGGTGCCGAAGGCGGTCAACAAGATGACGTCGACGTCGGGCATGATCGCCTTCGCCGCCCGCAGGAGCTCGAGCCCGGTCAGGCCCGGCATCTTTAGATCCGTGACGATCAGGTCGACGCCGCCGGCCTGCACCCGCTCGAGCGCGGCCCGTCCGTCCGAGGCGAGCACGACGCGGTACCCCTCGCGGGTCAACGCCCGCTCGAGGCTCTCGCGCAGCCCGGGATCGTCGTCGGCGATGAGCAACGTCGCGGGATCAGACATGCGCCGTCTTCTTGATCGGCAGCCGGATCGTGAACGTCGCGCCGTGACCGGCTTTGTTGGTCCATCGGACCTCGCCGCCGTGCTCCTCGGCAATCTGGCGCGTGATCGAGAGGCCGAGACCGGTGCCCTGGGGCTTGGTGGTGAAGAACTGCTCGAAAAGCCGTGGCCCGACGTCGACCGGGATCCCCCCGGCCGTGTCGGAGACCGAGATCTCGACCGACTCGCCGTCCAGGCGACTCGCGATCGTGAGCTCGCCGCCGCTCGAGAGCGCCTCCTGGCCGTTCTTGACGAGGTTCAGCACCGCCTGCCGCAGAAGACCACGGTCGATCTCGATCATCGGCACGTTCGGGTCGACCTCGACGCGCACGGTGAGGCCCTGGCGGGTCGCAACCGGGCGGACGAACTCGGCGAGCTCCTGCACGAGATGGTTGACCGACTCGTCCTCGAAGTGGGGTCGCGGAAACCGGGCGAAGGCCAGGTACTCCTCGGTCAGCGCGTCGAGCGCGGTGACCTGGTCGCGAATCGCGGTGACGAGGGCCACCGCCTCCTTCATATCGGGGTCAGTCCGCTCGCGGACGATGTCCTCCAGCATCTCGGCGTTCAGCTCGATGGCGCTGATCGGGTTGCGCACCTCGTGGGCGACCTTGAGCGAGACGCGCCCCACCGCCGCCATGCGCTCGGCCACGACCAACTCCTGCTGGGCCGCCTGGAGCTGCGAGAGCGTCCCCTTGAGCTCCTCGTTGAGGCGCTCGACCTCGGTTCTCGAGCGGCGCTCGCGATCGGCCACATAGCCGAGAGCGTACGCCGGCAGCCCGACCATCCCCATCAGGACCACCACCGCGGTCCATGCCGCCTCGGGCGGCGCGACCCATGCGGCCATCCAGTAGAGGAGGCCGGCGACCGCGGTCAGCAGCAGCCCGATCCATCGACCGAAGTAATAGGCGTTGACGGCGACGAGCGGGAAGAAGAGATTGACGAAGGGGCTGTCGCCGCCGCCGGTCATAACGAGCAGGGCGAAGACGATAAGCATGTCGATCCCGAGAGCGCCGGCGAAGTACGCGCCGGTCGCACGGGGGTTGACCGTCACAAGCGCAAACACGCCGAGCTTGTAGGCCCCAAACCAGAAGACCAGGTGATAGAGGTCGATCCGGTAGCGTGGTCGAAGGGGGACAAGCCCGAGGGTGGCGACGCCGCCCACCATCACGACGGCCAATAGCACTGCGAACACCCGCTCGTCGCGAGCCAGCAACCGAAAGATCGCGTGCCACGGTTTCCGTTCGTCAGCCGTCACGGCCATCTCCACGCCGACTATAGCATTGTGGCCAATCAGGCCCGCCGGCCCCGGCGCCGGACGGCGATGGCGACCCACACCGCGATCCCGACGAGAGCGGCCAGGGCGACCCAGCGTTCCACGCGATGGACGTCGGCGACCACCCGCTCGACCTGATCGGCGAAGAGGAACGCGAGAAAGAAGCCGAACGGGACGCTCACCAGCGCGGCGGCGGCGTCGACCGCCAGGAACTTCCAGAAGGGCACGCGGGCGATCCCGGCCGTGAGAAAGGCCGCCGCCCTCAGCCCCATCACGTGTCGCGCGGTGAACACGATCTTGACGCCATGGTTCCGATACGCGGCCTTGAGCTGCTCCTCGCGAGCCTGGGTGAGGACCCATCGGACGGGACGCCAGGCGAGGACCCGCTCCCCCCAGTGGTGTCCAATCCAGTAGAGGGCGACGTCGCCGGAGACCACGCCCGTGAAGCAGACGGCCAGCGCGAGCCACCACCGGAGCACCGCCTGGTGGGACAGGACCCCGGCGGTGATGATCGGCAGCTCCTCCGGGATGGGGGCGCCGAGGCCGGCGGCGAAGAGAACGAGAAACAGGCCGGCGTAGCCAAGCTGCTCTATGAACGTCCCGACCAGATCGCACCTCGGGCAAGATTCGGCTCGCGGAAGATGTTGACCAGTGTATACTCCGATAGCCCTGTGCGGTCAGAAGGAGCCCTTCCATGGCGGTGAAACTCTTCATCGGCGGTTTGTCTTTTTCCACCTCCAACGAGCGCCTGCGCGAAGCCTTCGCGGCGGTCGGCAGCGTCGAATCCGCGAGCGTCGTGACCGACCGGGACACCGGCCGATCGCGCGGCTTCGGGTTCGTCGAGATGGCGACGCCGGAGGAAGCTGAACAGGCCATTAGCCGCCTCAACGGCACGAGCCTCGACGGCCGAACTATCCAGGTCGAGAAGGCGAAGGCCCCAGGGGCAGGCGGCGGAGGCGACCGGCGCGGCGGCGGCGGCGGCGGTCGTGGTGGCTTCGGCGGTGGCGGCGGCGGCGGCGGTCGCGGCGGCTCCCGCGGCGGTCGCTGGTAGCCCGGCTCACACCCGCCAGCTTTTTTTCGCTCGAGCGCCCGGGGCGGTAGCCTGTCGCCATGCGTACCGTCCTGCACACCGAGTCTTCTCACGGACACGGTGGCCAGGAGATCCGCACCCTCGCCGAGGTGCGCTGGCTCCTCGGCCACGGCTGGGGCGCCCTGATCGCCTGCCAGCCCGACAGCCCCCTGCTCGCCGAGGCGCGGGCGGCGGCAATCCCTGTCGAGACCGTCCGCATGCGGGGCGCCACCGACCTCCGCGCGATCGTCCGCCTGCGCCGACTCGTGCGGGAGCGCGGCGTGAGTCTCGTCCACACCCATAGCTCCGTCGACAGCTGGCTGGGCGGCGTCGCCGCGAGGTCGCTCGGCCGGCCCGTCGTACGCAGCCGACACGTGTCGATCCCCATCCGCCGCCGCCGCGCCCTCGTCTATCGACTCGCCGACCGCGTCATCACCAGCGGTGAAGGCGTGCGCGCGATGGTGATCGCCGCGGGCATCGCGCCCGCGCGCGTCGTGTCGATCTCGGCCGGCGTCGACAGCGAGCGCTTCCATCCGGGCGTGTCGGGCAAGCCGGTTCGCGACGAGCTCGGCCTCGGCGACGCCGCGGTCGTCGGGCTCGTCGCCAACGTCCGGGGCTCGAAGGGCCACAACGTCTTCCTCGAGGCGGCGCGCACGGTGGTCGCGACCGCGCCCGACGCTCGCTTCCTGATCGTCGGCGACGGCGTCGGCTTCGACGAGGTGGGCCGCCGCGTGCGCGAAATGGGCCTCGACGCGCGCGTGACCCTCACCGGGTTCCGCCGGGACATCCCCGAGGTGATGGCGGCGCTCGACGTGCTGGTGCTCCCCTCGATCAGGTCCGAGGCGATCCCGCAGGTGATCCCGCAGGCCCTGGCGGTGGGCACGCCGGTCGTCGCCTCCACGGTCGGCGGCAGCCCCGAGCTCATCCGCGACGGTGAGAACGGCCGCCTCGTGCCCCCGGCGGATCCGCGGGCCCTCGCCGACGCGATCCTGGCCCTGCTCCGCGAGCCCGAGCGCGCCCGCGCGATGGCGCGTGCCGGCCAGGCGATGGTGCTGGCGCGCTACACGATCGACGAGACGATGGCACGAACCACCGCGGTGTACCGCGAGCTCCTCGACGCCTAGCCTCGACGGGCTCCAGGGCCCCAGCGGTACGGCCGGATGGTCACGCCCATAAGTTCTGTATATGGTAATACATTGATATAGTAATCTTCGTGGCTGCCCCGCCGTCGACCGACCTTCAGGCGTTCAAGGCGGAGTTCTTCAAGGCGCTGGCCCACCCGGTCCGCATCCGGATCCTCGAGATCCTCCGCAACAGCGAGCGGAGCGTCCAGGAGCTCCAGGCCCGACTCGACCTGGACCAGTCCACCGTGTCGCAGCAGCTCGCCGTCCTGCGCGCCAAGAACATCGTGACCGCCCGGAAAGAGGGCACGACGGTCAGGTACACGATCCGCGACGCGCTCGTCGGCGATCTCCTCGACCTGGCGCGGAGGATCTTCAACAACCAGCTGGCCGGGAGCCAGACCATGCTCCGCGAGCTCCGTCAGGAGGCGCGCCGGCCGGCGCGACGCTGATCCGTGTTCCGTCAGCTCCGGACCGCGCTCCGCACGGGCATCGTCACCGAGCCGGTCGCTCGAGGCGGCGAGATCGAGCGGATCGGCACGCGCCTGGCCTGGGAGATCGCTCGGCTCTTCGGTCGCTCGCTCGCGATCCGACAGGTCGACGCCGGCTCCTGCAACGGCTGCGAGCTCGAGATCGGCGGGCTCACGGGGCCGCACTACGACCTCGAACGATTCGGGGTGCACTTCGTCGCCTCGCCGCGTCACGCCGATTGCCTGCTCGTGACGGGCCCGGTGACCCGCAACATGGCCGAGGCGCTGCGGCGCACCTGGCGGGCGACGCCGGATCCGAAGTTCGTGGTCGCCGTCGGCGACTGCGGGCGGGACGGCGGCCTCTTCCGCGGATCCTACGCGGTCGTGGGCGGCGTCGCCGACGTGGTGCCCGTGGACGCTGTCATACCCGGGTGCCCTCCCTCGCCGGCGGCCCTCCTCGCCGGCCTCCTCGAGGCGATCGGCCGCCCCCGCTGATGGATCGGCTCGCGTATGGGCTGGCCACGCTCATCGGGATCGCCGCCACCGGCCTCGGCGGCTACGGCATGCTCGGCGGCGCCGGCACGCTGCGGCTGGCGTGGCTGGTGCCCCTCGGCGGCCTCGAGCTGTCGCTCGACCCCCTCGGGGGATTCTTCCTCGCGTTGATCGGCTTCACCGCGGTGCCCGCGTCGATCTACGCCATGGGCTACGCCGGCGGCGAGGGGCGTGACCGATTCGCGTATCTCGTCTTCGTGGTCTCGATGGGCCTCGTCCCGCTCGCCTCGAATGCGATGACCTTCGCGATCGCGTGGGAGCTGATGTCGCTGGCGTCCTACTTTCTGGTTCTCCATGACCGGGAGTCGAAGGAGTCGATTCGCGCCGCGTGGATCTACGCGGTCATGACCCACGCCGGTCTGGCGTGCCTCCTCGCCGGCATGCTGCTGCTCGGGGCCGGCGCCGGCAGCCTGAGATTCGACGACTGGCGGGCGGCGGCGCCCGCGCTGGCCGGCACCGCCCGCAGCGCGGCGTTCGTCCTCCTGGCGCTCGGCTTCGCGGGGAAGGCAGGCGTCATTCCGCTGCACGTGTGGCTCCCGCTCGCGCATCCGGCGGCGCCGAGCCACGTGTCGGCGCTCATGTCGGGCGTCATGATCAAGCTGGGCGTCTACGGGCTCCTGCGCGCGAGCCTCGACTGGCTCGGGGTCGGGCCGGCCTGGTGGGGGGCCGCGCTGCTCGTCGCCGGCGCCGCCTCGTCGGTGATCGGGGTACTCTACGCGCTCGTCGAGCACGACCTCAAACGCCTCCTGGCGTTCCACAGCATCGAGAACATCGGGATCATCCTGCTCGGGGTCGGCAGCGCCACGCTCTATCGCAGCGCCGGTCTCGAAGCCCTGGCACTCCTCGGACTGGCCGCGGCGCTCTACCACACCGTCAACCACGCGGCGTTCAAGGCGCTGCTGTTCCTGGGCGCCGGTGCCGTCGTCCACGCGACGGGCACGCGGAACATGGAGGAGATGGGCGGGCTCATCAAGCGAATGCCCTGGACCGCCGCCTGCTTCCTGGTGGGCTCGGCGGCGATCGCCGCGCTCCCGCCGCTCAACGGCTTCGTGAGCGAGTGGCTCACGTTCCTGGTGCTCTTCCAGAACACCCGCCTCGACGCGGTGGGGTTGAATCTCGTCTTCACGCTTGGGATCGCGAGCCTCGCGCTGACCGGCGGTCTGGCGATGGCGTGCTTCGTCAAAGCGTTCGGCATCACGTTCCTGGCCCTGCCCCGGAGCGACGCCGCCGCCCACGCCCACGAGGCGCCTCCGCCGATGCGCTTCGCCATGGTGACGCTCGCGGCCTCCTGCGTCGCCCTCGGGCTCGGAGCGACCCTCGTCATTCCCGCGCTCGGCGCCGTCGCGGCCTCCGTCCTCCGGACGGCGCCGCCGGCCACCGTCGGCGACTGGCTGACGCTTCGCGTGTCGGGCGATTTCGCGAGCCTCTCCACGCTGGCGATCGCCGTCGCCCTCGTCGCGTCGCTCCTCGTCCCGGTCGTGGCCCTCCGGCTCGTCGGCGCCTCGCGGCGGACGCGCGGCTACGAGACGTGGGGCTGTGGGCGCATCGTGCAGACCGCGCGGATGGAGTACACCGCCACCGCGTTCGCGAACCCCTTCAAGCGCGTCTTCGACTTCTTCTACCGGCCGACGAAGCACCTCGACATCGACTTCCATCCCGAGTCGCGCTTCTTCGTCGAGCGCATCGAATACGAGAATCCCACGCGCTCGATCTTCGACGACTGGCTCTATCGGCCCGCGCTCGACCTCCTGCGCGTCGTGGCCCGCGCGGCCGGGACCGTGCAGTCCGGCAGCGCGAACCTGTATCTCGCCTACATCCTGGCCGCCCTCCTCCTGATGCTGGTGCTCGCATGATCTCCGACGTCGTGGTGGCCGCTATTCAGGTCCTCGTCGTCGGGGCGGGCGCTCCGCTGCTGGTGGGCGCGCTGCGGACGCTCAGGGCGCGGCTCGTCGGCCGACGCGGCCCGAGCCCGTGGCAGCCCTACGCCGATCTGCGCAAGCTCCTCGCGAAGGAGGCGGTCGTCTCGACGACGACCTCCTGGGTGTTCCGCGCCACCCCGTACCTGCTGGTGGCGACGATGCTGGTGATCGCGCTCATCGTGCCGATCTCGGTGGCGCGCCCACCGCTGGCGTTCGCCGGCGACATCATCCTTCTCGTGTACCTCTTCATGCTCGGCACGTTCTTCCTCGCGCTGGCGGGCCTGGACGCCGGCAGCGCGTTCGGCGGCATGGGTGCCAGTCGCGCGGTCGCCATCGCGGCGCTCGCCGAGCCGACGATCATCGTCGCCGTGTTCGCGCTCGCGCTGCGCGCCGGCACGATCGATCTGGGCCGCGTCGTGGAGCGGTTCGGGCGCGAGCCCTGGCTGGCGGCCAATCCCGCCCACCTCCTGGCGTTCGCCGCGTTCTTCATCGTGATGCTGGCCGAGACGGGGCGCCTGCCGGTGGACAACCCCGCGACCCACCTCGAGCTGACCATGATCCACGAGGCGATGGTGCTCGAGTACTCGGGCCGGTACCTGGCCCTCGTCGAGTGGGCCGCGGCGATGAAGCTCTTCCTGTTCATGGCGCTCCTGGCGAATCTCTTCTTTCCGTGGGGCCTGACGGGTCCCGCCGAGCCGGTCCCGATGCTCCTCGGCCTCCTCGCGCTGGCCGGGAAGCTCGCCGTGCTCGCGAGCGCGGTCGCGGTGCTCGAGACCACGGTGGCGAAGCTCAGGCTCTTTCGCGTGCCCGAGCTGCTCGCCGGATCATTCGCCCTCGCCTTTCTCTCGCTCATGGCGGTCATCCTCGTCCGATGACGACGGCGTCGAACCTCCTGGCGTTCCTGGGGCTCGTGGTCACGCTGCTGATCGTCTGGCGACAGAGCTGGCCGGCGCGGCTCAGGCTCTTCGTCGCCCAGTCGCTCCTGCTCGCGGCCCTGGCGACCACGATCGGGGTGCTGGCACAGCGTCGCGGCCTCCTGCTGGTGGCGGCGGTCTTCGTCGTCGTCAAGGGGTGGGTGATCCCGCGCGTCCTCGCCCGCATCGGCTCGGGGGCGCCCGTGCGACCGGTCGCGCCCGGCCGCTCTTCCGGGATCGCACTCCTCGGGGCGGGCGGGCTCGTCGTCGCGGCCTACGTCATCATGCTGCCGGTCACGTCGGCGGCGGAGCTGCCGACCGAGCGCGCGATTCCGCTGGCGTTCGCGATGGCGCTGATCGGCCTCGCCCTCTGCGTCACCGGCCGCGACGCGCGGGGCCACATCCTCGGCTTCCTCGTCTTCGAGAACGGGATCTTCGGCCTGGCGATCCTCGCGACCTACGGTCTGCCCGGCATCGTGGAGGCCGGCGTCTTCCTCGACGTGCTCGTGATCGTCCTGATCATGGAAGCCGTCGTCGTCGAGGTGCGCCGCGAGCACGACTCGATCGACGTCGACCGTCTCAAGGAACTCCGGGGATGATGCTGGGAGCCCTCCTGGCGATCCCGCTCGTGGGGGCCGCACTACTGTGGCGCGCGGTCGGCCGGGTCGCGACGGCGCTTCACGCCCTGACCGCAGCGCTCACGCTGGTGGCGGCGCTCGCCGTCAGCGTGACGGTGAACCGCGGTGATCCGCTGGTGGTCTTCGACGGGTTCCTCCGCGCCGACGCCCTCTCCGCGTGGATGATCACCCTGATCGGCATCGTCGGCGCCCTCGCCGCGTCCGAGGCCCCGCGCTACCTCGCCCACACGACGCCGGGCCGCTTCTACCCGCTCTTCCACCTCTTCGTCTTCACGATGCTGCTGGCCGTCTCCACCGACGACGTCGGGCTCATGTGGGTCGCGGTCGAGGGCACGACGCTCGCGTCGGTCTTTCTCGTCAACTTCGAGCGCACGCGCGCATCGCTCGAAGCCTCCTACAAGTATCTGCTGATCTGCTCGGTGGGCATCGCCATCGCGTTCCTCGGGACCGTCCTCGTGTACTTCGCCGGCATCCAGCAGTTCGGCGACGAGGCCCACGCCCTCCGCTGGACGACGCTCCTGCGACTCGCACCCGGGCTCGCGCCACGGGTGATCGAGCTCGCCTTCGTGTTCCTCGTGGTCGGCTACGGCACGAAGGCCGGGCTCGCGCCGATGCACACGTGGCTCCCCGACGCCCACAGCGAGGCGCCGGCGCCCGTGAGCGCCCTCATGTCGGGCGTGCTGCTGAGCGTCGGCGTCTACGCGATCCTGAGATTCAAACCGGCGGTGGACACGGCGGCCGGGCCCGGGTTCGCCCGCGGTATCCTGCTGGCGCTCGGACTCTTGTCCCTCGCCGTCGCGGCGGCGTTCCTCTGGACGTCGCCCAACTACAAGCGCATGCTCGCGTACTCGAGCGTCGAGCACATCGGCCTCGTATGCCTCGGGCTCGGCTTCGGCGGAAACCTGGGCACGGCCGGAGCCCTCCTGCACATCGCCAATCACGCGCTGGCCAAGTCGATCGTCTTCCTGCTCGCGGGCCGCATCCGCGCGGCGTACGGCTCGGCCGAGATCGCGGCCGTCGGCGGCCTGATGCGCCGCATGCCGCGGACCGGCGCGGGCTTTCTGGCGGCGATGCTGGCACTCGTCGGCCTGCCGCCGTTCGGGCTCTTCGTCAGCGAAGTGATGATCTTCGGCGCCGGCTTCGCGCAAGGATTCCCGGCCGTCGCCGGCGCCGCGTTGGTCCTGCTGGTGGTCGCCTTCGCCGGGCTCCTCCGCGGCGCCCATACGATCCTGTACGGAACACCACCGCGCGAGCCGAGCGCGGAGATTCCCGGGTGGCGCCCGGTGCTACCGGTGGCCGCCGCGCTCGTCCTGCTCCTGCTCACCGGGCTCGCCTGGCCGCCGGGCCTCGCCGACACGCTCGACCGCGTCGTCGCGATCGTGGTGCCCTGAGGTGCCGCCGGCGCTGATCGTCCTGGACTCACTGCGGCGCGCCGTCGTCGAGGCCGGCGCCACGAGCGTGGCGTCGTCGTCCACGAGCGCGATCCAGTGCCGGCTGCCCACCTGGGAGATTCCCGCGCTCGCGGATCGTCTGGCGACGCTCGGCGTCCGGTGTCAGTTCCTCGCCGCCGCGGACACGCGCGCCACCGGTGGCGACTTCACGCTCGCGTACGTGTTCGCGCCGCCGACGCTCTCGCCGGCGGCGACCGTGCTCGCCTCGGTCCCGGCGGCCGCGGCCCGCTTCGCCTCTCTCGCGACGCGCTCGTTCGCGGCCAGCCGCTTCGAACGCGAGATCCACGACCTGTTCGGCCTGGTCCCGCAGGGACACCCGGATCTCCGGCGACTCGCGCTCCATCAGTACTGGCCGGACGGCTATCACCCCCTGCGCCGCGACGCCGTGCCGCGCACGGACTTCGTCGACGCGGGCGAGCCGTTCCCGTTCCGGCGGGTCGAGGGCGAGGGCATCTTCGAAATCACCGTGGGGCCGGTCCACGCCGGGATCATCGAGCCCGGTCACTTCCGCTTCAGCGTCGAGGGCGAGACGATCGTGAACCTCGAGACGCGACTCGGCTTCGTCCACAAGGGCACCGAGAGGCTCTTCGAGGGCCTTGCCTTCGACCGGGCGCCGGCCCTCGCCGAACGCATCTCGGGTGACACCAGCGTCGGGCACGTCCTCGCGTACTGCCAGGCGCTTGAGGCGCTGGCCGGCTGCACCCTGCCGCCCCGAGCGAGCCGGCTCCGCGTCGTCCTGCTCGAGCTCGAGCGGATCTACAACCACGTCGGCGACGTGGGCATGATCGTCAACGACACCGGATTCGGCTTCGGGCACGCTCACTGCTTCCGGATCCGCGAGGAGATCCTGAGGCTCAACGAGCGCCTGACGGGCCACCGCCTCCTCCGGGGCGCCGTGGTGCCGGGCGGCGTGACCGGGCCGATCGCCGCGGCGCCCGTGCTCGAGGCCGCGACGACCGTGGAGGCCCTGGTCGCCGAGTTCGTCGAGATCGCGAGCCTCTGCCTCGACAACACGACCGTCCTCGAACGGCTCCAGGGGACGGGGCGACTGACTCCGCAAACGGCGACGGAGATGCAGGTCGTCGGACTGGTCGGGCGGGCGAGCGGAATCGATGCCGACGTCCGGCGCGATGCGCCGTTCGCGGCCTACGGCGAGATGGACGTGCGAGCTCCGGTCTACGAAACGGGAGACGTCTGGGCGCGGACGATGGTGCGGATCGACGAGGCGCGTGAGGCGGCGCGCCTCATTCGCACGGCGGTCGGTCTCGGCGCCGAGGGAGCGACGCGGGTCCCGCTGCCGCCGCTCACCGCGGGCGCCCATGCCTTCGGCCTGGTCGAGGCGTGGCGCGGCCCTGTCTGGCACTGGGCGCTGGCCGACGGGCCCGCCTCGGTCGGCCGCGTCAAGGTCGTCGATCCGTCCTTCCGGAACTGGCCCGCGCTCGAATACGCCGTGCTGAAGAACATCGTCCCGGACTTTCCCCTCTGCAACAAGTCCTTCAACCTGTCCTACTCCGGGAACGATCTCTGACGAGCGCGAGACGGGCGCGCTGCGAAGCAGCGCAGGTCGGCCCTGGCGACGCGCCCCTCGGCCTCGATCACGAAGCCGGCGGTCTCGACCGCGCGCTCGGTCTCGCGATTGGGGTGGCACCCGCCGCTGAGCCGCGTCCACAGCGGCTGAACGCGGTCCTGGAACGCCGCCTTCCACGATCTGCGGGAGCGCACGTGCTCGAGCATGCGGAGTCGCCCGTCGGGGCGGAGCACGCGCCTGACCTCGGCGAGGCCGCGCGCGGGCTCGGGCACGCTGCAAAAGACGAGGCTCGAGACCACCGTGTCGAAGACGCCGTCGCGGAACGGGAGCGCCTCGGCGCTCCCCTGCACCAGCGGGACGCGGGGCGCTCGGCGCCGGGCGCGCGCGAGCGAGTCGCGCGCCGGATCGAGGCCGATCGCCCGGACGCCCGGGCCGTAGAGCGGCAGGCCGCGACCGGTTCCGCACCCGAGGTCGAGCGTCCGCCCGTGCGCGCCGGCCGCGAGCCGCCGCCGCCAGGGCGCCAGCCCGGTGCGCTCCAGCACCGCGCAGAGCCCGTCGTAGAGCCACGGGATCTGCTCGAGGCCGCGCACCGGCTCAGGCCTCCGGAAAGATCACGAGGGCGCCGGTGTAGTTGTGAAAGAAGTTCCGGCGGCCGATCGGCGCGAACTCGCCGTTGCCGAAGAATCCGACGAGCGGAAATTCGCCGAGCCGCTCGCGGATCAGCGTCACGTCGTGATCGGGGACGCCGAAGAGCCCGCGCCCGCGCCCCGCGCAGTCGAAGTAGCAGCCGAAGGCCGGCCGCCGGCCGCCCAGGCGCGCCGCCACCTCGTCGAGCATCCCGCAGAGATCCTCCCGCGACGCCTGCGCGTCACGGATCTGGAACTGCAGCGTCTGTCCCACCCGCACGTGCTCGGCGACGGCGAGGGCGCCGCTCGCCCGGTCGGCGCCGACGAGGTTGCGCACGAGGAAGTCGCCGCGCTCGAGCGGCGATTTGGCGGGGTCCATCGCGAGACCGGCGAACACACCGGCCTGTCGGATTCGCGCCTCCGCGTCCGGAAGCGCGCGGATGGCTTCGCCGAGCATCTCCAGCGCCGGGCGGCTCCCGATCCGCTGGATCACGTTCGCCTCGGCGTGCGTGATGACGTAGGGCTCGCCGATCGGCGTGCAGCCCTGCGCCACGCCGATGACCGGCGCCAGCCCGGAGAGCGCCACCCCGACGAGCGCGCCCTGCGCGGCCTCCGTGTTGTAGAGCTCGAACATCGGCGCGCCCGCCGCGACCGCGCCGAGCACCGGCACGAAGCCGAGCGCCTCGTGGAGCTGGGCGAGGAGCGCCGTCGGGTTGCACCCCAGCGCGTCCGGCAGCACGAGCGCGCAACCGCCTTCGGCGACGGTCGAGCCGATCCGCTGAGCGAGCTCCGTTCCGAGATCCTGGCGCTCGCCCTGGCGCGCGAACGAGAAGGGGGTCGCGACGAGCTGCTCGCAGCGCACCACCAGCACGGCGACCGCCAGCTCGTCCTCGACTTCGCGGCGCTCGGTCAGGATCCCGCTTCCGCTGCAGCCCAGGACGGCGCGAGCCCCGGTCACGCGACGGACGGCGTGCAAGGCCTCGTGGGCGCGCGGATAGGCATCGCCGGTGACGAAGACCAGGGCGAGGTCGGCGCGGTCCGCGCCGCTTCGCTCGACCGCTTCGAGCGAGGCCTCGAGCGCGGCGTTGTCGGCCGTTCCTCCGACGGCGAGCCCCGTGCCCGCGGCGATCACGCCTGGACTCTAGCACCTTTGCTGCTACACTTTCGTTCGCCTTGGGCCTCCGGATCACTCAAGTCGACGCGTTCACCGACACCCCCTTCGCGGGCAACCCGGCGGCGGTGTGCCTCCTGCCCGCGGCGCGCGACGAAGGCTGGATGCAGAGCGTCGCCCGCGAGATGAACCTCTCCGAGACGGCGTTTCTCGTGCGGCAAGCCGACGGCTTTGCTCTTCGCTGGTTCACGCCTGCGGTCGAGGTCGCCCTCTGCGGCCACGCGACCCTGGCGAGCGCCCACGTCCTCTGGGAGGACGGGCACCTGCCGGCGCAGCAGCAGGCGCGGTTCCACACCAAGAGCGGCCTCCTCACCGGGGATCGCGCGGGCGAGTGGATCGAGCTCGATTTTCCGGCCAAGCGGGAAGAGCCGGCGCCGGCGCCGCCGGGCCTCGCCGAAGCGCTGGGCGTGACGCCGAAATACGTCGGGAAAAACCAGTTCGACTATCTCGTCGAGGTGGACCGCGAGGACACCGTCCGGCGCCTGGCGCCGAACCACGCGGCGCTCGCCGCGCTGCCGGTGCGCGGGGTGATCGTCACGAGCCGCGCCGACTCGGCGGCCTACGATTTCGTCTCGCGGTTCTTCGCGCCGGGCGCCGGGGTGCCCGAGGACCCGGTGACGGGCTCGGCGCACTGCGCGCTCGGACCGTTCTGGCAAGCCCGGCTGGGCAAGAGCGAGCTCACCGCCTATCAGGCCTCGCCGCGCGGCGGCATCGTGCGGGTTCGCGTCGCCGGCGAGCGCGTGAAGCTCGGCGGCCAGGCCGTCACGGTCCTCCGCGGCGAGCTGCTATAGCCGGGTTATCGAACCGCAGACACCCGCAGCCGCTTCACGAGTTCGTAGAGCGAGCTCCTGCTGCCGCGATAGCCAGCGAGCCGGACGCGCCGAAGAATTACGACGCCCGGGAGATCCGGATCCTCGCGCAGCCACTGGGCGACGTGAGCGGCATACTGCGCCACGGTGGACGGGCGCCCGACACCGCGAGGTCGCGAACTCGGCGTCACCTCACCAGAGCTTTCCATAGAGCTTTCCATGGCAGAACGCCACCGCAAATCTGATACCGGAATCGAATTCCAGAAAAATCAGTACCTTCGGCGGCGCTGGCCTGGAACTCGCCTGGAGAGTCTTGGACCGCCCAGATCATTTTCGAGTCAGTGCTGCCCTTCGCCGCTCGCGACGGTTTCCGGATAAACCGGGAAAGGGGAGACCAGCTACCGCCGCGTGAGCTGGTCACTCAAGGGCGACGGGCTCGGGCGCTCGCTGTCATCGAGCAGCCGCTCGACGCGCCACGTGATCAGGCCTTACCAATCACGTTGAGAGTGGCCTCGGCGCCTGCCCATTCGCGGGTCGCCCCGGCGAGTGCTCACGCGCCACTCAGAGCCGGTAGAGCATCCAGTAGACGACCACGCCGGTGACCGACACGTAGAGCCAGATCGGGAGCGTCCAGCGGGCGATCCGCACGTGCCGGGCGAAGTTGCCCTGGAGCGCGCGGTAGATGGTCGTGAGCGCCAGCGGCACGATCGCCGCGGCCAGGACGATGTGCGAGACGAGCAGCGGGAAGTAGACGAGGCGGATCCAGCCCTGCCCTCCGAAGGGCCGCGAGCCGGCAAGCGCGTGATAGGTCACGTACGAGACGAGAAACAGGGTGGAGACGGCGAGGGCCGACACCATGCACGTCTTGTGCGCGGTGACCCGGCGGTGTCGGATGAAGATCCAGCCGGCGCTGAGCAGCGCGGCGCTCGTCGCGTTGAGGCAGGCGTTCAGGAGCGGCAGGGCGGCCGCCGCGGACGTGCCGCCGGTCTCCGGCCGGTGGCCGAGGAGCAGGTAGCCGACGAGCAGGACGACCGCGAGCGAGACCGCGCCGATCACGAAGAGCGCGGACCGATCGTTCACGCCGATGGCCTCGTCACAGCGAGATCGCGAAGAAGGCGGCCGCCGCGACCGACATGACGATCGTCGCCGACCAGCCGAGGAGGTTGAGCCACGGACCGTTCGCGTGCTCGCCCATGATGGCCCGATTGTTACTGACGAGCATGACGAGCAGGAGGAGCGGCGGCGCCAGGAGCCCGTTGAGGAGGGCGCAGAGAAACAGCATGCGGATCGGGTTCGTCCCGGCGAGGTTCAGCAGCATGCCGGTGGCCACGGCGCCGGCGAACACCAGGTAGAAGCGCCGCCCGCGCCGGGGCGAGAGATCGAGCCCCGAGCGCCAGCCGAAGACTTCGGCGACGGCAAAGGACGCCGACCCCGCCAGCACCGGCACGGCGAGCAGTCCCGTGCCCATCAGCCCGAGCGTGAAGAGGAGATACGCTCCGTCGCCGGCGAGCGGCCGGAGCGCCTCGGCCGCCTGGCGCGCGGTTTCGATCTCGGAGCCTCCGGCGCGGTAGAGCGTCGCACCCGTCGCGAGCATGATGAAGTACATGACGAGGTTCGAAAAGAACATTCCGGTGAAGACGTCGAGCCGCGCGTCACGCAGCTCGTGCGCCGTCGCGCCGCGCCGCTGGGTCACCGTCCGTTTGCCGCGGGCCTTCTCTTCCTCCACTTCCTGCGACGCCTGCCAGAAGAAGAGATAGGGTGAGATGGTCGTGCCGAGCACGGCCACGAGCGTCGTGACGTAGAGCGCGTCCCAGCGCAGGCTCGGCACGACGGTCGCGACGGCGACCTGCCGCCAGTCGGGTTTGGCGAGAAACGCGGCGACGATGTACGCGAACAGCACGCCGGTCAGCCACTTGAGGTACTGAGCGAAGCGCGCGTACGTCGAATAGACGGTGACGAGGAGAATGGCGAGCCCGAACACCGGGACGGACACGAGCGACGGCACCCCGGTGATCAGGCGGGCGGCATCCGCCATGCCCGCGAGGTCGGCGGCGATGTTGAAGACGTTGGCGACCAGCAGCAGCAGACACGCGGTGTAGAGGAACGGGCGCGGGTAGTGACGGCGGATCACCCCGGCCAGGCCGCGGCCCGTGACGAGGCCGATCCGCGCGCAGATGAGCTGCACGGCCGCCATCAGGGGAAGCGTCGCGAGCGCCGTCCAGAGCATCCCGTAGCCCAGCGACGCGCCGGCGACGGAATAGGTCGTGATCCCGCTTGGATCGTCGTCCGACGCGCCGGTGACGAGGCCGGGCCCCAGAAGCCTGAAGTAGCGGACGAGGGGATTGTGAGTGTGGCCCGTGGTCTCCTGGATGTCGCTCATGAGCCGCCTCATTATGCCTGGCCCCTCGCGCCACGCCTCGGCTAACATGGCCTCCGATGAGGCGGCGGACAGGAACGTGAGCGGATTCGCCGACTACGAGCGGTACGACGCGCTCGGTCTCGCCGAGCTCGTGCGCCGGCGCCAGGTCTCGCCGGGCGATCTCCTGCAGGCCGCGATCCAGCGCGTCGAGGCGCGCAACCCCGCCGTCAACGCCGTGACGATACCCCTCTACGACTACGGGCGAGTGGCGATCGGCGCGGGTCTGCCGGACGGACCGTTCACGGGCGTGCCGTTCCTCGTCAAGGACCTCGGGGCGGCGATCGCCGGGGTAAAGATGACGCGGAGCTCGCGCTTCTTCGCCGACGCGCCGCCTCCCGCCGCCGACAGTGAGCACGTGGCCCGGCTCAAGCGCGCCGGCCTCGTCATCTTCGGGCGGACCAACACGTGCGAGCTGGGGCTCTCCCTCACCTGCGAGCCGGAGCTCCACGGCCCGACGCGGAACCCCTGGGATCCCACGCGCATCTCGGGCGGCTCGAGCGGCGGCGCGGCGGCCGCGGTGGGCGCGCGCATGCTCCCGATGGCCCACGCAAGCGACGGCTTCGGCTCGATCCGCGCGCCCGCGGCCTGCTGCGGCCTCGTGGGGCTCAAGCCCACGCGCGGGCGCAACACGATGGCGCCCGGGCTCGGCGAGGGACTCGGCGGGTGCTCGACCGAGCACGGGGTGACGCTGTCGGTCCGGGACTGCGCGGCGCTCCTCGACGCGACGTGCGGCGCCGGCGCGGGCGATCCGTACGCCGCGCCGCCGCCGGCGCGGCCGTTCCGACAAGAGGTCGGCGCCGCCCCCGGCACGCTGAGGATCGCCTGGACCAGCCTGGCGCCGAACGGCGCCAAGATCGAGGCGGAGAGTCTGCGCGTGCTCGGCGAGATCGCCGAGCTCTGCGTCGACCTCGGCCATCGTGTCGAGGAGGCCGATCCCGCGATCGACCGGCCGGCCGTCGTCGCCACCTTCCTCACCCTCGCCGCGGCGAACACGGTCGTGAACCTCGCGAGCCATCCGACGAAGGGTCGCGCGGCCCGTCCGGACGAGGTCGAGAAGGTGACGTGGGCCACGGCCAAGCTCGGCGAGAAAGTCACCGGCGCCGAGTACGTACGGGCGACCCAATCCGCGCACAAGCTCGGCCGGCAGATGGCCGCGTTCCACGCCGACTGGGACGTGCTGCTCACGCCGGGGCTCGCGACCCTGCCGGTGAAGCTCGGCTGGCTCGACATGATGATGGACGACGTGGACGAGTACTGGCGGCGCGTCTTCGCGTTCTCGCCCTTCACCGTGTGGTTCAATCTCAGCGGTCAGCCCGCCATGATGCTGCCGCTCGGCCGATCACCCCAGGGGTTGCCGGTCGCGGTCCAGCTGGTCGCGCGCTACGGCGACGAGGCGACGCTCTTCCGTCTCGCCGCGCAGCTCGAAGCCGCGCGCCCCTGGTTCGACCGGAAACCCCAGCTCGCTTCCTGAGGTGCAGCAGGGGCACTGGAATCCCGACCTGCCCGGGACGTACGACCGAGTCGCGCGGCCGTACGCCGAGCAGTTCTTCGACGAGCTCGCGCGCAAGCCGTTCGACCGCGACCTGCTCGACCGCTTCGCCGCACGCGTGCGAGGACGCGGCCGCGTCTGCGACGTCGGCTGCGGACCGGGTCACGTGGGCCGCTATCTCACCGAGCGGGGCGTGGACGTCTTCGGTCTGGACCTCTCACCCGCCATGGTGGCCCTGGCGCGCGAGCTGAATCCGACAATGAGGTTTCAGCAGGGTGACCTGCGCGCGCTGGAGCTGCCCGACGCCTCGCTGGCCGGGATCATCGCCTTCTACTCGCTGATCCACCTCGAACGCTCCGCAGCGCAGAGCGCGCTCGGGGAGCTGGCGCGCGTCCTGATCTCCGGGGGCCTTCTCATGCTGGCATTTCACGGCGGTGAGGGCGCGGTCCACGCCGACGACTGGTTCGGCCGTGGCGTCTCGATCGACGCCACGCTCTATCAACCCGCCGAAATGGCGACCTACCTGGAAGGCGCGGGCTTTGCGGTCGAAGAGATCACAACGCGCGAACCCTACGAGTTCGAGTACCAGAGCACGCGCGTCTACGCAGCCGGCGTGAAACGGTAGCCGCCGCCCTCCCGGACGATGAAGCCCGGCTGCGGGAAGTGCCCGGCCAGGATCAGCGTCCCGGAGTCGGCATGGCGCTCGACGAACGCGCGCCGCGTCGCGCGCGCCTGGGCCGGGTCGTAGCAGAAGCGGCTCGACCACTGGGGCTCGGCCACCTGCACGGTCCGGTGCATGAGATCGCCCGAGAAGACGGCGGCTCCCGCCGCGGTGGTGAGGCGGACGCAGACGTGGCCCGGGGTGTGGCCGATCCACGGCTCGAAGCGGAGGTACTCGTCGACCTTGAAATCGCTGTCGACGAGCAGCGCCTGGCCGGCCTCGACCACCGGCACGACACTATCGGCGATGCACCCCGATTCCTCCTTGCCGGCGTCGCTCTCGTACTTCCAGAACTCCCACTCCGCGCCGGCGATGACGTACTTCGCCCTGGGAAAGGTCGGGACCCAACGCCCATCGATCCAGCGCGTGTTCCAGCCCACGTGGTCGACGTGCAGGTGGGTGCACAGGACGAAGTCCACCTGCTCGGGCCTGACGCCGACCGCGGCGAGGTCGTCGAGATAGGAGCTGTTGCGCAAGTGCCAGGCCGGCGCGCCGGCGCGCGTCTTGCCGTTGCCGACGCCCGTGTCGATGACGATCGTGTGGCGGGGCGTTCGCACGACGTACGTCTGGATGCGCGAGGCGAGGTCGCCCGTGCGCTCGTCGAAGAAGTGCGGCTTGAGCCAGTGGTGGTGCGCGGCGATCGCGTCGGCGGTCGAGTCGGGCAACATGGACGCGGTCGGGAACGACGAGCGGTCGATCTCGATCACGCGGGAAATCGTCACCTCGCCGAGCTTCATCGTCT
>Ga0137403_10001620_pt1 | contig 28222 bp, 27 predicted proteins | sample CZOMad2_1_16fung_FD_122057 | JGI IMG/M metagenome (GOLD analysis project Ga0137403, IMG submission 122057) | Vadose zone soil fungal communities from Angelo Coast Range Reserve, California, USA - CZOMad2_1_16fungal (Hybrid Assembly) | ecosystem: Environmental > Terrestrial > Soil > Vadose zone... | reverse complement strand
TCAGGTTACTTGTCAATCCTGGTTCTACGGGATGTCCCGATGCTTGTCAATTTCGCGAAATCATTCATACACTACCGCCACGGAGCTCCAAGATGAAGGCGGAATGTGTTATGATTTATCGTGCGCTCATCGAATGCGCGATCCCCTCCCTGTGGCTTCTCACCCTGCCTGTCTGGGCTGTGGAATATCGCCTCCAGGTGACTAACATCAATTACCGGACCTTCTCCTCCTACCTCGACCGTTCGAGCGCCAGCCCAAGAGGCCAGGAGACCATGCAGCGCCTGGAGGCTCGTGTGGACAGCATGGAGTTTTCCACCGCGGCAGTGATTCCGGGCCGTGAGCTCCGACTGCTAGAAAACCCAGCATACGGCGGCCAGGTACCAAGTCGGGTATCGTTCCTGCCAGCGACGGGTCAGCAGTCTTGGACCACTGTCGTGTGGGACGGGATTCCAGGAACGCATGTGGCGTTCGTGGTGCAGTCTTATATGGCCGCCTGGCAGGAGGTGTGGGATATCGCCACCAACGCCACTGGCGTGCTTAGACGCTTGACGATCGGGGGACCATCGTTATTCGGCAGACAAACCCGCCAGGTTCCCGCGGTCTCCAATGACCTTCTCGCCAATGCCGCCGACCGGGGAAACTTTGTCGCTTGGCTGCAAGAACGCGCCAAACCCAGAAGTATGCCGGTGGTGAACGCCAAAATGGAGACGCCGCACGATGCAGAGGTGAACAAGCGGTTCGTGTAGATGGCTGAGGTAAGGCAAGCTATCGCCTAACGGTGAGGATGTCGCCAGTGCGAATCCTGGTTGTGGAAGACGAGCGCAAAGTCGCCAGCTTCATCAAGAAAGGTCTGGAGGAGGAGGGGTATGCCGTGGACGTCGCCGCCGATGGCGAGGAGGGCCTGGTCATGGCGCTGACGCGCGTGCACGACCTGATCATTCTCGACATCCGCCTCCCCAGGATGGATGGTCTGCGTGTGCTCCAGGCGTTACGACAGGATGACGTGACAGCACCGGTGCTGCTCCTGACTGTACGCGCCACCATCGAGGACAAAGTCTTAGGGCTGGATGCCGGTGCCGACGACTATCTGACCAAACCCTTCGCCTTCCAGGAACTAGTGGCGCGGGTGCGGGCCTTGCTGCGACGACGCACGGATGCGGAACCGACGCTCCTGCACATTGGGGATTTGACGCTCGATCCCGCCCGGCGAACCGTCACGCGGGGAGGCGAAAAGATCGACTTGACCCCTCGCGAATTCGCTCTCCTCGACTATTTCATGCGCAACCCTGGCCGCGTGCTCACCCGCACCATGATCGCCGAACATGTGTGGGATTACTCCTTTGACACTTCCACGAACGTCATCGATGTCTATGTCAATTATTTGCGCAAGAAGGTCGATGCCGGTCGAGAGCCCAAGCTACTCCATACGATGCGGGGTGTGGGCTACGTGTTGAAAGCGGGATGAACCATGCGCCTACGCTCCATTCGCGCCCGCCTAACCCTTTGGTACACTAGCCTCCTGACCGTCACGGTCCTGATCCTGGGCGGTACTGCTTATGGGCTTTTAGGCTATAGCCTGGCCCGCGACATCGATCGCGCCCTGCAGGGGGTGGCCCTGACTCTGGCGGCACAGCCTTCTAGAGGGAGCTCTCCCCCCATCCCTGCGGAGGTCGAGGCGATCTTTCGCCGGTTTTTCGGGTTTTCGCCCTGGGATCGCTACGTGGAAAGGCGCCATCCCTGGAGTGACCGCGATCCCCAGGAAGTCCTCCCGCGCTCTGAAAGGTTGCCGCTGAGCCCCAACGCCATGCATCGCGCCGCCGAGGGCTTGCAGACATTTGAGACGTTGGAGGGGCTGGGGCCATATTCGGTGCGTGTGCTGACCCAGCCCGTGCGCGAAGCCGGCCGCGTCACCAGCCTGGTTCAGGTGGGGATGTCGTTAGAGAGCGTCGCTGTGACCCGTCAGCGTTTTCTCCTAGTCATGGCGACAGTGCTTCCCCTGGCACTGCTGTTCGCTGGTGGTGGCGGATGGATATTGGCCCGGCGGGCACTACGGCCTGTTGACCGCATGACCGAGGCCGCCAGGCGCATCAGCGCTGAACATCTGAATGAGCGTCTGGATACCACCGGCTCCGACGACGAACTGGATCGGCTAGCTGCCACACTGAACGAGATGCTTGGTCGCTTGGACGCGGCCTTTCGACAAGTTCGTCAGTTTAGCGCCGATGCTTCCCATGAGTTGCAAACCCCACTCACCATTTTAAAAGGGGAGTTAGAGGTGGCCCTCCGCGCCCCCAGAAGCCTGGACGAGTATCGCCGTGTCCTGGCCAGTGCGCTGGAGGAAAGCGAGCGCATTGCACGGCTGGTGGAGGGTTTGCTGCTTTTGTCGAGGGCGGATGCAGGAGTACTCCGCATGGACCGACAACCGGTAGACCTGGCCAAGCTCATGGCAGAAGTGAGCGAGTACTTGCGAGTCTTGGCCGAGGCGCATGGGGTAGCCCTGGAGTTCAAGTCCGTAGCGCCCATAACCATTCAGGGCGATCGCGAGCACCTCCGAAGGCTCCTCCTGAACCTTGTGGATAACGGTATCAAGTACACCCCCGCTGGCGGCCGGGTGACGTTGACCCTGCAACGCGACGGCGAGTGGGCTGTCCTGCGCGTCGCGGATACCGGCATCGGCCTCACGCCGGAGGAACTGGAACCGATCTTCCAACGCTTTTACCGGGCTCCCGCGGCCGTGGATCAGGGAAAAGAGGGCTCTGGGCTGGGATTGTGCATCGCACGCTCTATCGCGGAAGCCCATGGCGGACGCATGCATGTCGAGAGCTCTCCTGGACAGGGGAGTTCCTTCACCGCGTTCCTGCCGCTAAACCCATGAGCCCGGCCTCTTCTCCCTCTGGGAGAGGGAACTCAACGACGAGCTGTTGGCAGGCCTATGCCCAGCTCAGATCATAGTTCCGCAACGGCAGAGAGCGGATGCGCTTGCCGGTGATCTTGAAGATGGCGTTACACACCGCTGGGGCAATCGCTGGCACGCCTGGCTCGCCGATGCCGCCCCACTTGGTGCCGCCGGTGAGCGCCAGGTGCGTCTCTACCTCGGGCATGGCGTCGAGACGCACCATCGGGTAGTCATCGAAATTGCCCTCGCCGACGCGGCCCTGTTCGATGGTGATCTGGCCGTAGAGAGTCGCCGTGAGGCCCCAAACGACACTACCCTCGATCTGCTCGGCGACGGTCAGCGGATTTACCACGTGGCCGCAGTCGACGGCGCACACGACGCGTTCAACCCGCACCTCACCCCGCTTGCTTACCGACACTTCGGCGACCTCGGCGACGATGGAGCCATAGCTCTCCACGATGGCGATGCCCTGAGCGGTTCCAGATGGCATGCCTTTGCCCCACTTGGCTTTCTCAGCCACCGTGTCGAGCACATGCAGCCAATCGGAGTGGCCCTTCAGCAGGTGGCGCCGCAGTTCAACAGGATCCTTCCCAGCCGCATAGGCCAGTTCATCGATGAAACCTTCTACCGCAAAGCCATTTTGTGAGGCGCCCACCGAACGCCAGAACCATACCGGAACGTGTGTATTCTGGATCAGGTGCTCGATGCGGTACTGGGGGAAGCCGTATGGGATGTTAGCCAGGCCCTCGACCGAGGTGGAGTCGATGCCATTTTTGACATTGTCCGGGCGGATGCCTGACAGAATGGAGTGCGTGACTGAGCGGTTGAAGTACGCGGTGGGCAGGCCGTTAGCATCAAGAGCAGCGCGGAAGCGGATGGCGGCCATCGGTCGATACCAATCGTGGCGTATGTCCTCTTCGCGGGTCCAGATCAGTTGCACCGGCTGCCCGCCCAGGGCTTTGGCCACCGTGACGGCCTGTCTGACGTGGTCGGTATTGCCACGCCGACCAAAGCCCCCACCCAGAAAACAATTGTGGACGTAGACATTCTCCGGCGCCACACCAGTGATCTCGGCGGCGGCCGCCAGGACGGCTTCTGGATTTTGCGTACCGACCCACACATCTATACGCTCCGGCCTGACTTGTGCCGTGCAGTTCATCGGCTCCATGCAGGCATGGGCCAGATAGGGCACCTCGTAGTCGGCTTCCACGATGTTGGCAGCGGTTTTGATCGCTGCCAGCGCATCCCCCTCCTCTTTGGCCACCACTCCCGGTTTATCCAGTGCCTCCCGAAAGGTTTTCCTGAAGGTCTCGGAATTGGCGTTGGCGTGGCCTCCGAAATCCCACGTAGTGGGCAACACCTCGATCGCCGTCTTCGCCCGCCAGAAGCTATCGGCCACGACGGCGATGCCATTGGGCACTTCGACCGCGGTGCGGACTCCCGGCATCCTCTTGATGGCATCGAAGTCATGGCGTGTTAAGTGACCCCCGAACACGGGACAGGTCATGACGGAGGCATAGAGCATGTCGGGCACGCGCACATCGATGCCGTAGATGGCGGTACCGTCGACCTTGAGGGGCACGTCGAGGCGGTTCAAGGATTGGCCCAGGATCTTAAACCGGTCGGGGGTCTTGATGGCCGGCTCGGCGTCAAGCTTGACCTGTGCGGCAGTCGCTGCGACCGCCCCATAGTTGATCTGGCGACCTGACGCGGCATGGATGACCCTGCCGTTCTCCGCCCGGCACTCGCGGGCAGGCACGCCCCACTGTTGAGCGGCTGCCGCGATGAGGCGCGCGCGCGTGCTGGCGCCAGCCTGCTGCAAATACTCGCGTGAGCGTCGCACGGCACCGCTGCCGTTCGTCGCCATACGCTGGTAGACGCGGTTCTCGCGCACGCTGCGGTTGACCGAAGCATATTCAGCGCGCACCTTCGTCCAGTCGCACTCAAGTTCCTCCGCCACCAGCATCGGCATCGAGGTAAACACCCCCTCGCCCATCTCCGACTGCGCCACACGAATGGTCACGCTATCGTCGCTGCCGATGATCAGCCAGGCATTCACCTCGGTACCCCCCGTCGTGGGGGAGTTCCAGGGCTTCTCGGCAATCGTTGCCGCCTTTATTCGAGGCGACGGCAGGACAAATCCCAGTACGAATGCGCCGCCCACCACCGACGTGGTCACCATGAACTGTCGTCGATTGATCTGGTGCTTGATTGCCATGGCGTCGCCTCCTCCGCTGCGACCGCGTTCACCTAAATTGTAGAATCATGCTTTCTGCAGATAATCCCACTCGTACGATCCTACCACATCTAAACCTGCTATAAAAAATAAGTCATCGCCCTGCATGAGAAATTTCTAATCTTGCGTTAATCCTCGTCTCATCTCCGCCTCCTATATTCATTCCCGTACACGCCACACGGACGATTCGCCAGGGCGGTGAATCGAGCCAGGGCTTATCAGCAGTCCTGAAGGAGGAGCACAGATGTTCCATAAGTTTACACAGTCCATCAGCGGCAGGCGGTTTAGGGCGAGGACGATCGTCAGTATAGCGCTGTCGTCGCTCTTCGTTGGCTTGCTGGTGGCGTCCAGCTTGCAGTGGACTAACGTGTCTGTGGCGCAGGGGTTCGGCCAGAATGCCACGCTCGCGGCCGGCACGGCAACGGTGCCCGGCTCTTTCGCCGAATTGGCAGAGCGGCTTGGCCCGACGGTGGTGAATATTCAGGTGACCAAGATCGCACCAGTGGCAGGAATCCCGGGCATGCCGGACCCTGAAGGTCCTTATGGAGAGATGTTCAAGCGCTTCTTCAAAGATCTGCCCCAGCGCCCTGAGCAATTCCGCACCCAGGGGAGTGGATCAGGCGTCATCATCAACGCTGATGGGCATGTCTTGACGAATAATCATGTGGTGGACGGAGCGAAGGAAGTCACTGTCACCTTGGCTGATCAGCAAGTCTATCAGGCTCGCGTCGTGGGACGTGATGCCAAGACCGATCTGGCGGTGCTGAAGATCGATCCGAAGCACTCGCTGCCCGTGGCGCCAATGGGCAGCTCTGCTGACCTGAAAGTCGGGGAATGGGTGGTTGCGATCGGCAACCCATTTGGCCTTAGCAACAGCATGACGGCGGGCATTGTCAGTGCCAAGGGACGCGTCATCGGCGCCGGCCCGTACGATGATTTCATCCAGACCGATGCGTCGATCAACCCAGGGAACTCCGGCGGGCCTTTGTTCAACATGAAGGGGGAGATGGTCGGCATTAACACCGCGATCGTCGCCTCTGGGCAGGGCATCGGCTTCGCCATCCCGATCGACTTGGCCAAGCCGCTGATCCCGCAGTTGGTGAGTACTGGTGAGGTGACCCGTGGTTACCTGGGCGTCAACATTCAGTCGATGACGCCGGACCTGGCCAAGGCCCTGAAGCTAGAGGAGCGCCAGGGGGCTCTGGTAGCGGAAGTGGTGCCGGGCGGCCCGGCAGCCAAGGCGGGCATTCGCCAGGGAGATGTGATCGTGGGCTTCAACGGCGAGTCTATCAAGAGCTCCCATGACCTGCCTGTCATCGTGGCGAAGACCCCAGTGGGAGGAGAAGCCAGCGTGACCCTGTATCGCGATGGTAAGACCCAGAAGGTGCCCGTGACAGTTGGTAAACTCCCGTCAGAGAAGGTGACACGTGAGGAGTCTAGCCTTGAAGGCCAGAGCCAGTGGGGCCTGCAGCTGCAGGAGATGACGCCGCAGATGGCCCGCCAGCGGGGCCTGACTGATGAATCTGGAGTGATGGTCGTCAGCATCCAGCCTGGCAGCCCAGCGGAACGCGCTGGTCTGCAGCGTGGCGATCTCATCCGTGAGGTGAATCGGCAACCAGTGCAGTCGGTGCAAGAGGTGCGCGACGCTATCGCGAAGGCTGAGAGCCAGGACTCGCTGGTCCTTCTGGTGAAGCGTGGCCAGGGCAGCCTCTTCGTCGCCATGGCGAAATAAGCGCAGGGGTCCAGCTAATCTGTTAAGAGGGCGAGCAGGTTCACCTGCTCGCCCTTGTCCGTTTCGCGGCCTCTGCGTTCATGCTTCTACCTCGCCGCGCGGCCGCGCCTGATCATGCTCGCTTTTTAAAGTCGCTATGAGCGCCTCACGGCGCTCGTACAGGCGCTTGAGGGAACGTGCTGGGTGCTTAGACAACGCATAAGCGCTGATCAACGGTAGCGCGATCGTTGAGTCCACATAGCAAACGACGGCATCGGGGAGACGGTCGGGATCAATCTTTCCCCAGCTTACGGCCTCGCCCGGTGTGGCGCCGGAGAGGCCGCCGGTATCGGGGCGGGCATCGGTAATCTGCAGGAAGTAGTCATGTCCCTTCTCGTCGATACCGAGCACCTCCTGAATCTGCGGCTCGGTCTGCAGCAGAAAGTTCTTCGGGGAGCCCCCACCGAGGATGAAGACGGCGGACTTGCCGCCGCTGCGCTTGGCACCCAGCACGATCGCGGCCGTCTCGTTCACATCACGTGAGACGTCGATGCTAAGTTGATTGCCGCGTAGCGCCATGGCTGCGATGTTCATGCCGATGGAACTGTCGCCGGGCGATGAGGTGTAGATCGGCACGCCATGCTCATAGGCGACGCCGAGCAGCGATTTTTTCCCGACGCCCAGAACACGCTCGCGCTCGCGGATGTACTTGCCACACAGATGATGGAACTCGGCGCTGCTCATATGATGCTGGAACTCTGGGCTGGCAATGATGTGCCGAAAAAAGGCATCGGTGGACAGCAACACCTGGTAATCGAAAAAGATGTCGTAGATGCGCACCACGCCCTCTTGGCGTAGCACCACGTCGTTGGTGTATGGATCGCCCTGATGCATGGAGAGCCCGATGGCGAAGTGAGTGTCGTGATAGAGATTGGCTCCGGTGGAGATGATCCAGTCGATAAAGCCATGTTCGATCAGCGGGATCAGAGCGGAGATCCCGAGCCCCGCCGGGGTAAGCGCCCCGGTCAGGCTCACCCCGACGGTCACGTCGGGCGCCAACATCTTCTCGGTGAACAGCCGGCAGGCTTCGCGCAGACGCGCCGCATTATAGGCCAAGAAGGCGTTGTCGATGAGCTCCACCACGGAATCAGCGCCGGTGATGGGGCGTGGGTCGATACGCCGTCCTTGGAGAAATCGCCGTGGTTGTGCCATGAGCGCTCCTGTGCAGCGAGGCGTTCTAGGGCCGCTGGCGGGCGAGTTTACGTAACGGTGGTAGAAAATGGTAAAACCCGACGACGGTAAGGGCCAATGCAGTATACGCCACGGTAAACACCCACACCGGTGCATGGTAATACAACAGCCGGTAGAACAGCTGGCCGATAAATGAGCGCTCGTATCCGGCTGCGCCCGATGCCACGAGCAAGGCATGCTCAAACCAGGTCAACGGGCATGTCACGCCGATGAGTGCTTCTACAGCGACGATGGCTGTACACAGCATATGCGCGAAGCGGAAGCGGCGCGCCCGCACCCAACGCCAATCCAACCAACCGCCAAGCGGCACCACGAGCAGGCCGCCGATCACAAAAGCGGCGTACGCGGCATGCAGCAAGAGCACGGCATCGGCTAACAGGATCATCATGTCCACCCGCCGCCCTTAGTCCCTGCTTCTACCGATTATTTCCCCTTCCCTTGGAGCACCGCCAGGATTTCGTCAGCGTGGGTGTCGGGCTTCACTTTGGGGAAGACAGCAGCGATCGTTCCCGTCTCATCGATGACGTAGGTGACACGATTGGTGCCCATATACTTTTTGCCGTACATACTTTTTTCGCCCCAGGCCCCATAGGCTTCGACGAGGCGCTTATCGGTATCAGCCAGCAACGTGAACGGCAAATCATACTTCTGGACGAACGATTTGTGGGATTTCTCACTATCGATGCTGACGCCGAGGATTTCGACGTTGAGTTGGCGAAACTTGGCGAAGTTATCGCGGAAGGCACAGGCTTCCTTGGTGCAGCCAGAGGTGTTGTCTTTCGGATAAAAATAGAGAATCACCTTCTTGCCCTTGAAATCGCTAAGCATATGGGTCTTCCCATCCTGGTCGGTCGTCGTGAACTCTGGCGCCTGCGTGCCCACTGCTAGAAGACTCACTGCAATCCTCCTTTATCATAAGGCAGCGTGACTTACCATTTCCCCATCGACCATTACCAACTCGGAAGAGAGGTAGCTCCCCTGCAAGGGCCTCGATCATACTGTACCACCGTTCCAGTCAGTCGGGCTGCCGGTTGCCATTCCAGGTGGCGGAAAACAAGTACATCAACTCATCGCTGCTCGCCTCGTAGTCGAGCTGACGATTCACCCCTTCAATCACATACTGGCCGTAGAGCGGCACCCAGTACGCCTGTTCCAGAATCGATTTCTGGAGGACGCTGTAGATAGCCTTGCGTTTCTCAGGATCGATCGTGGCGCGGCCGTCGTCCAGGAGTTTGTCCAGCTCCGGGCCGGTGTTATAGGCATGGGGTTGCCCCGTGTGGAATAACGGATAGTAGACGGCATCAGCATCGAAGGAGGCACCATGCCCCCATGCTAGGAGCGTCAGTCCCTCCATCTTGCCTTGGCGCAGTTGTGTATAGAACTCGGAGACATCCGCGAAGGGGCGGATTCTCACCTTGATGCCAACCTTTTCGAGGCTCTCCATGATGTAGGCACTCAGACGTTCGGCGCCTGGAACCACCGCCGGCGAGAAATTTAGTGGAATCTCCAAGCCTTCTGTGTAGCCGGCATCGCTCAATAGGCTGCGAGCTTTTTGCAAATCGAAGGGGCGCGGCGCCAGGTTCGGATCATACCCAAAGTATAACGAGGTGAGGCCGGCGGGAGCTCGCATGGCGAATTTCTGTAGAACGGTGACGATCATGTCATCGACCGGCAGGGCGTAACTGATGGCACGCCGGACGCGCCGGTCCGTGAGGGGCGTTTTGCTGGCCCGACCGTCCCCATCGATCTGCAGAAACACCAGACGTGGCGTAGGCTTGGCGCTGACCCGTGCGATGCCAGAATGGTCTAGTAGTGCTGCCTGCTCGATGGTCAGTCCGCGCACGATGTGTACTTCGCCGGCCAGCAACTTTCTGAAACGCTCCGCTGGATCGAGGATCATCTGAAAGGTCAAGGTGCGAATCAACGGCCGCCCTTTAGGCCCTCCCCAATACTCATCGTTGGCTCGCACGATGAGCGACCCCCCCCGGTTGCGGGCAACAAACCGATACGGCCCAGCCCCCACTGGGGCCTCCCCAAACTTTTCCTCCCCGACTTCGGTGAAGTATTGCGGTGGCAGGACGTGCAAACGTGTCAGGACATCCGGCAACGAGGCGACGGGACGATGGGCATGGAGGCGTAGGGAGAGGTCATCGATGACTTCGACCTCTTTCACCCAGGCGAAAGCAGTCCGGTGTGGGGATTTCGTGTCTGCCTGCAGGAGATAGTCGATGGTGAACTTCACCGCCGCGGCGTCAAGCGGCTCGCCATTATGAAATCGAACGTGAGGGCGCAGCTTGACTTCCCACGTGAGATCGTCGATCGCTTTCAACGACTCGGCAAGGTTCGGCACCGGCCGCAGGGTTTTGGGATCGCGGAAGAAGAGCTGATCGTGGATGAGCCCATCAATGATGGCGTTCAGCTTATAATTCTGGCCGTATGGATTGAGCGTCTGGATTTCTCCATCCAGCGCAACGACGATGCTATCGTTGGGCATAGGAACTGCCCACAGACGCTGCACCGTGAGGAGTACATACAGCAGTAGCACGCCCGTCACACGGGCGCTGGTCGGTTGACTGGCACAACCGCACACGGTCGATCCCCTTAATCAGCCCCAGGCTCAACATCCATGACGTCCGCAGCAGTCATGACAATCAGGCTAAAACCCTACGCGGCTCGCCGACATCTGTGGGTCACATGGCACGTCGGAGGGGGATACTCTGGTCAAAGCCATAGGATCGTGAGGCCCGGCGTCCCCGGTCGCACGTGACGAATGCTACAGGCATCTCTCGATCCCGCATCATAGCATAGTCTGATTTGGTATGACACCATATGATAGAATTCCCCGCCGCGCCGCCTCATGGTGCGGGCACATAGCGAATCGTCTCGGGCGGGATAGGTGCATCAGCCAGGTCCAGTTGCTGTCGTTTACTGACCAGCGCCAGGACAAAGTTGTCGGCTTCCAGATAGCGCTGCGCCAGCCGTTGGATCTCCTGCGGGGTCAACTGCTGGATGTGCCGGATGTCTAGCTCCCAATAGCTATCCGGGAGGCCAAAGAATTCGCGGTCGACGAGGAGCCCCGCGACTTGTCCATATGACTCGGCACGCCGCGGCAGGCTTCCTTCGTAATAGAGCTTCATGTCGGTCAATTCGTCGGCGCTCACCAACGTCTGCTTCATGCGGTCAATGACAGCGAACAGGCTCTTGAGGGCCTGTGAGGTGGTATCGATTTTCGTCTGCAACCCTGCAGAGAAGAAGCCTGGGAATTGGCTGCCACCGACGAAATCCGAGGAGACTGAATAGGCAAGGCCCTGCTCTTCCCGAATCGAGCGCGTTAATCGCGACACGAATCCGCCCCCACCGAGGATATAGTTCATGGCGCGAATGGCGGCAAATTCAGGATCGGCCCGGCGCACCGACAGATACCCAAACTGCACATAGCTCTGGTTCACATCCATATCCACAATGCGCACCTGCTTCCCTTGGGTGGGCGAGGGTTGCGGCAGGGTGATCTGGTCCAGAGGTCTCGCCTGCCAACCCCCAAGAACGCGCTCGATCAACTCCAGCATGCGTGTTTCTGAGAAGTCGCCGACCATGACGATGATGGCGTTATTGGGGACGTAGAAGCGCTGATAAAAGGCCAGGACATCGTCACGGGTGATTTGGGACACCGTCGACGCATAGCCTGAAATCGGGCGGTGCAATGGGTGCTCGCCGTACAGCACTTCGCGAAACACTTCAGACACAACCTGACGTGGATTCACCCGTCGCTGTTGAATCTGCGACAGCATGCTGGTGCGCTCCCGTTCTAACTCTGCCGCCTCAAAGCGCGAATCTTGCAGGACATCGGCGAATAGGCTAAGACCACGGTCGATATCTTTGGCCAGCAGCGACAGCGACACGGTACTTCCCGTGCCGCCGGCAGTGGCATCGAGGCGTGCCCCCAAGAAATCGAGTTCCTCGGCAATGGCGGTCGCCGTGCGTGTTGTCGTCCCCTTATCGAGCAGACGGGCAGTCATGTCGGAAAGCCCGGCTTTCTCCTCCGGATCGTAGGCCGAGCCCGCTTTAAAACGGACGCTGATCGCGGCGATGGGCAATTTATCTTTGGGTGACACGACCACGGTCAGTCCGTTAGGCAGGACCATAGTTTGGGATGGAATATGGAGCGCCATCGTCTCCGCTGCCAGGGCGGCTCTGCCATTGGTCAACGCCAGCAGGATCGCCACCAGCGAGAGATACCGCACGAGCCGTGGCGCCCTGCTTGTCATGGTGGCATCGAAGTGTGCATCGGCGGCGTTGTCTGTCATTACCCCCATGTATTTTTGTCCCCATTAGCCCGCCTTTGGGGGGCTCATCGGCACGATGGTAACCACGGTGCGATTGGTTTTGGTGAGATAGGTGCGCGCGACGCGGGCGACGTCCTGCTTGGTCACGTGTCGCAAGCGCTCGATATACTCATTGATGACCTTGTATGACTGCAGAATGTGAAACGATCCGATGGTGAATCCCTGCTGCTGGATCGAGTCCTGCCGGAACACAAACCCGCTCAGCGCCTGATTGATCGCCTTCTCTAGCTCGCGATCCGCGATCGACTCCGCGGTCACCTGCTCGATCTGCTCATAGACTGCCGCCTCAACCTCCGCCGGCGTTTTCCCGGCCTGCACCATAGAGACAATGGTAAACAAACCGGGATCAATACGTAGGTCCGCGTTGGCACTGATAGACGTAGCGAGCTGGCGCTCATAGACCAAGTCGCGATAGAGCCGAGAGCTTTGCCCCTGACTGAGAATCTGGCCCAACACCTCCAGTGGCAGGGCGTCGGCATGCTCAAAGGCCGGGATATGATAGGCCATGGCCAGGGCGGCGAGAGCCGTCGGCCGCGGGATCTCGGCGCGGTGCTCACCCAACTGCGGGGGCTCAGGGGGACGAACAGGCGACAGCGGCGGCCCCTGTGGAAGCGATTCGAAATAGCGGCGCACTGCCGCCATGGTCTGGCTGGCGTCGACATCCCCGACGATGATTACCGTGGCATTGTTTGGAACGTAGTAGGTCTTGTAGTGCGCCTCCAGCTCCTCGCGTGTGATGGCCTCGATATCACTCATCCAGCCGATGGTCGGCCAGTGATAGGAGTGAGCCTTGTAGGCCAAGGCGTCCAACACCTCGTACATCGGCCCCGTTGGGGTATTCTCTCGCAGCCGCCGCTCTTCCTTCACCACCTCGCGCTCAGCCTTGAGCTCATTGGGTTCGAGCAGCAGATGCGCCATCCGGTCGGCCTCGAGGTCTAGGGCCAACTCCAGGCGGGCAGAGGGCAGCACCGAGTAATAGGCGGTCATGTCATTGGAGGTAAAGGCGTTCTGGGTGCCGCCGTAGCGCTGGATCAATTGCGTATAGAGCCCTGGGCCATATTTCGGCGTGCCTTTGAACATCATATGCTCGAGGAAGTGGGAGATCCCTGTGATCCCTGGGCGTTCGTTACGCGAGCCGACGCGATACCAGACTTGCACGGTCACCAGCGGCACGGCATGATCTTCCAGGATCAGCACTTGGAGGCCGTTCTCTAATCGCCACTCTTTGATGTCCAAGTGAAACCCTTCTTCCGCCCATCCCAAACTGCAGCCGATGATCAGAGAGGTCACCAGCAACATTATGAGCCTGCGACATCTATGTCGCTTCATACGCTACCCCTAACGAGAAAGCCCAACTGCGGTCGCAATTGGGCTTTCTCGATGGCTCGAATGCGAATTGTGATCCAAGGTTACTTTTTTTCGAGGGTTTTGCCGGTCTTCACCGACTGAGCCACCTTGTCGGGCACGGCAGGAACAGCGTCGGTGGTGGCTACCCGGTCGCTGCTGATTTGCGGATCGTCGGTCTTCACCATTTGGGCCTTGGTATGCCCGGCACAGTCGGCAAACGCGAAGGACATACTGGCCACCACCACGAAGGCGGCCACTAGAATCGTCGCCACGAGTTTCATACGTCTCACCCCCTTACGATGTGACCCCTTCCAACACCATCGGTAGGCTCAGCTCATCCCACCATCGGCCACTTTAACAAAGGCATCTGCGAAAAGTCAAGCGTCGGTTTTTCCCAACACGTTAGCCCTCCCCGCTCTCCTCTCCACTATCCTCCTTATGGCATTCATGGCAGACGGGGCGGACAATCGCCTCCTCCAGAAACAGCACTGAGGGGTCACGGGCCGGATGTGATTGATGACAGCCGACACACTCAAAGTGCATGTTGCGGTGGTTTGGCTCATTGTGAAAAGCCCCCGCGCGTGTCTTCGACTGCCCGCCATCCGTGTGACACTTGAGGCAGGTGCGGTCGCCCAGGGGAAAACGCAGATGATCGGGCTCTTTGAAATTGCCAATGAAGTACTGGACGGTATCCCATCCGGCCATGGCTTTGACGATGAGCTTGTCGGTGTGGGTCGCCCCGATGTGGCAATCGATGCATTTGACCTCTCCCTTGTGGAGATGGGCGCCAGCGAGCGCCACTAATCGAGGGGTGTCGGTCATGAAGTTCTTGAAGATGTCCTCGTGCAGATGACAGGCGATGCAAAAGCGATTATCCTCTTCGAGGTGATCGGTCACTTCGATCGATGCCACAAAGCTCACGAAACCAAAGGCTAGCAGAATTGCCGTCCACTTCAACCAGCGCACACCTGCCCCCACCCTGATGCGAGACATCTGCCCCCCTCGCCCACCGGGAGAGGGCAGGGGTGAGGGGAACCAAACGGCTCGATCATGCCCTGCGGCCCTTACCCAACCCCTCTCCCGGTGGGCGAGGGAATGATAGCCTACTTCACCGCCACCGTTATCGGCTCAGAGAAGGCAATCCGCCCTGAGGGCCCCGAGCGACCACCCGGAGGCTCCTCCAGTTTGCCGGTTTTCATCTCATCGGGCTCCTCCGTGCCATAGAGAAAGGCTGCGGTGATCGTATACGTGCCTGGATCGATTGGCGCCCGCAAGGTCCAGGTAACCTTAGCGGTTGGGAGGATCTTTTTCTCGATGTCCGCCTTCTCCTGCACCAGTATGAAGCTCAAATTTTTCTTCTCGTTGGCCCGCTTATCGAGCCACCAGCTTTGTTCTTTCCCATCTGCTCCGATCACCGTCGGCTTACCCACCACGTACCAGCCGTCGGCTGCGATCGGACGGGCCTGAAAGCGTAAGGGCAGGTCCACCAGAAAGATACCTACCACCGGCCCAATGCCCCCCTTGGCCTCGACGGATACCTCGATCGTTTGGCCTGGCTTCGCAGTGGTGGGTGCCTTCAGGGAGACACTGGAGTTCCCATCCACCCACTTCACCAGGTCCAAAATGGCTTTCCGCTTGTCCTCGGGGACCAACTTGTAGCCTCTATCGCCGGATTCGATGGCTTTATAGTGCTTGTTGGCGGGCAGCTCGCCCGTCGAATAGTCCGCGGGCCGTTCCGGGGTGTATTCGGCTTTCAGCATCGAATGGCAGAGTGCACAGCTAGGAGCCATGTCGGTCACGAACAGTTGCGGGCCAGTAGGATATGCGGCCGCCATCCCAGACAGGCCGACCAATAATACGATTGCGCTCATACTGACCGCCATCAACATGCCGCCGCCTCTGTTCATACATCCACCTCCTTTGTACTCGTGGGTTCGCTCACTGGTCACCGTCCGTGGTCCTGCTGTAGAGAGAGACCGCCTGCCGCTCCGAAAAATTCCTTGCATCTCCCTCATCTCAATCCTCGCTCCCAGAAGCGGGATTGGAAACACCTCCTAGTACACTACTTCCAGAAGAGTCCAACGGACTGCACGGTGTGACTCGATGAGACCGAGTCTGTCTCTCGCCACGGTAGCGAGGTGCTACCGTGGGATTGGGGTCTGACCTGAGCTTACCTGACCCGACGGGCGGTGGCAGGGGGGACTATGTTGTTCAGGCGGAGATAGACGATGAGCTGTCCGTAGTGATCGCCAACCGGGTAGATTGGCCCCATCCAGAACCCGTAGCGCGTCACCATCCGGTCCCCGAAAGGAAACTTCACTGCCTCAAGCATCTGGGCATCGGTCAGCGACGCAAATATCTCTCGTCCATTCTGAAACGTCTGCTTCAAGAGACCGACGACTTCCGCCTTCGGCATGGTCTTGTGCGGCTCGCCCGCCTCGCTCTTGGCTCCTTTCGCGGTGTCGATGAAGCGTTGCACAACGCCGGCGACATGGACTAACTGATCGCGAAACGTCTGCACCTCCGGCGTCGGCTTGAAATCATAACGCTCCTCGGGCATCGCCTCGGCGACATCGATAATGTCGCCAGCGACCCGATCCCAAGTGGCCGAGAGTTCTTTGGCCAGGCCGGGCGAAGGGCTTTGCGCGAAGAGCGAAGACGCAGCGACTGCGGCCATGACGGCGCAGAAAAACATGCAACCATACGTTAGGTTTTTCATGTTCGCCTCCTGGCAGATTCATCCCCCTGAGGTGTATCCGCCCTAGTCTTGCACATACACCTCCTCATACTTCACGGTGCGCCACAACCGCTCGACAAACACGTTTTCCAGGGCCCGGCCGCGGCCATCCATGCTGATCGGCATCACTCCTTTCCTGAGCCGCTCCGTGAAGGCCCGACCGCCACCTTTTGACCGCTGAGACGATCCCCACTCCCCCCTGCCCTCACCCTAACCCTCTCCCTCTGGGAGAGGGTTAGGGTGAGGGCGTTCGGCTATGCCTCCCGGTACCAAAACGCCAGATCCCAAAGAATTGAGTCCCAGGGGCTCAACGCCATGCCCCGTAATGTATGGCTCACAGCGGACACCTCCTGACGCCAGACTACCGGAATGACCACCACATCCTCGATCAAGAGATCGTTCATACGGATGAAGAGCGCGGCGCGCATGACCGGGTCCAGTTCGGTTTCCGCCTGCTTCCAGAGGCGATCGTACTCAGGGTTGGCCCAACGCACGTAGTTCCGCCCCGACCAGTTGTTGGCCTTTTGCGCGATCTCCCAACTCACGAATAAGCGCATAGGCCCCTGGGGATCGAACCCAAGGCTATTGGCAGCCATCTGCATATCCGCGTAAAAATGGGAATATGTATCGGGATTGCCCGGGTCGCCGGCGAAATAGACATTCGAGAGCACCGCCTTCAGCTCGACCTCGATGCCGATCTGCTCCAAGGCCCTCTTGACAATGGCCTGCGTCTTCTGGCGGACAGGGTTTGCTGCGGTCTGGAACAGCACCTTCATGCGGCGGCCGTCTTTGAGGCGAATGCCGTCGCTCCCACGCTTCCAGCCGGCCTGTTCGAGCAACCGGGCAGCCTTGGCCAGATCGAACTCCCAGCGGGTATTGGGCGACTGAAATCGTTGGGGCGCATTGAGGAAGTTGCTGGTGGGTGCCCCGGCGGCACCATAGAGTTGCTCGGCGATGGTGCGCTGATCGACAGCTGCCGCATAGGCCTGGCGCACCTGGTGGTCGGCGAAAAAGGGATGCGGCACTTTCAGGCTGCTGCGCTCGCCCTCTACCTCGGTCCAGGGGTCCGTGCGATTGAGTGCAATGTGCTCGACACTGGTGCCAGAGAACATACGAAACGCGCCCTTACGCCCCTGTTGTTCCAGCCGCTCCCGGACATCCTTATCGACCTGGGTGTTCCAGGCGAAATCGAACTCCCCGGTCTGGATCACAGCCCGGGCGGCCGAGGTGGCATCCCCGCCCCCCTTCAGCTCGACAGTATCGAAAAATGGGCGGTTAGGCATGTGATAGTGCGGATTGATCTCATAGAGCGCCACGTCCCCCGGCTTGAATTCGACGATCTTGTATGGCCCGGTGCCGACTGGTTTGAGGTTATACGGCGCATTGCGGGCGTTCTGTCCTTGGTACTCGGCGAAGAGGTGCTTGGGCAGAATCTGGCCTCCGGACAGATACCAGCGAGGGGTAGAGTCTGTAAACACCATCTTGATCGTATGGTTGTTGAGCTTATCGATGCGGTGGATATTTTCATACAGGCCGCGGCTGGTGGCGCCTGTGGCCGGGTCGGTGACATACTCCCAGGTGAAGATCACATCGTCGGCGGTGAAGGGTTTGCCGTCGTGCCAGACCACCCCCTGTTTAAGGCGCCAGATGGTCCAGGTGCCATCTGGCGAGCGGCTGCCGTTCTCGATGCTGGGGATTTCCTCCGCCAGAATCGGGATGAAATTGCCATCGGGATCGATGGAGAATAATGGTTCGGAGACGACACGCGCAGCCGCGACGTCCTTCGCGGCGGTGGCGAAGTGGGCGTTGAGGATCGTGGGTGCCTGCCAATACAGCAGTCGCAGCTTCCCCCCACCCCCCCGCCGAGCTGGGATGAGGGTAGGGTGCACGACTCCGGTGCCCTGAGCCATCGCGGGCGTATGCGTGGCGAGCATTTCTGCAATGAGGGGCCCTGAGAGGCCAAGCCCCAGCATGGCACGAATGAACTCACGACGGTTCGCCTCCCCCGAGGCTACTCGATGCACCCATGTGCGCAGGACGTGTTCCTCGAATGCCATACACTCCTCCGTTGCGCATCCGCGATCCCGACATAGGCCACCTGTCGCGTACCGCGCTTCCAGAGAATCTCGGCCCCTCGTCTCAGACGAATATTCCCTAAGTGGGGACGACCTGCCACCCGGCCGGAATCTTCAGTAGTTGGGATCACCGGCGGCGGAAAAGGCTTCGCAGGTCAGGAGGCCCGCCGACCGGAGGAACGGCTATGGGATCTCCTTATTTCGGATCGAATCCCGATCCACCGAGGGGCTCTTGAATCTGAGTGCTGAGCAGGAGGACCACGACCAGCGTCAGCGCCGTACAGAGAACTCCCACGCCGCCGTAGCCAAACCGTTCGAACAGGATGCCACCAAGCAGCGCCGTAGTGGCAATACCGATTTGGGAGGCCACATTGCGCATCGCGATGAAGGCCCCCCGCCCTCGTAAAGGCGCCAGTTCGGTCATCAGCGCGGTCACTGGCCCCTGCCGGCACGCCGCCGCGAAGTTGGCGAGGGCGAATACTCCCACGAGGAGACCGCTCCACGGCAGCAACGGCAGCAGCCCTAAGGAGAAAGCCAGCAAGACACTGCTGGCAATGCCCACCGACTTCTTGCCGTACCGGTCTGACGCTGCACCCCCCAGGGCAGATCCCACCAACGCCAACAAGCCTCCGGCCAGAAAGACCAGCCCAATGACCCTCGTGGTCACTCGAAACTGCACATTCATCCAGGCGCCGGCATATGTAATCGCTCCAACGATTCCCCCAGACACACAAAAGGCGATGACCAGACAGCCGATGAGGTCAGAGCGCGAGAGAAAGCTGCGCGCCATGCCAGCGGGCCGCCATGCGGGATGGGCAATATCGAGCTCCCTGGCGGAGGGATGCTCCGCCGCCGAGCGGTAGGGGCGGAGCCACGACATGCAGACGAAGTTCAACCCGCTGACACCCAACCCGGCAATGGCCAGTCCGAAGAAGTTTTTCTGCCAGCCCAGGCGGTCAGCCACGTATGCCGCCACGGGGACCGCCACGACCGTAGCAGCCCAATTGGCCATGGAGATATAGCCCAGCGCCCTTCCGCGAATCCGGTAGGCGAAATAATCCCCGGCGTATGCGATCGAGCAGGCCGATAGCACCCCGGCCGCCATGCCGGTCAGGATCCGGCATAGCAGCAACCACGCCAAGTCCGCCGCATAGGCTGTGGCCCATGAGCTCAGGGAGAACACCAGCAGCGCCCCCGTCAGGAAGACGTTGCGGCCCAAGCGGTCCGACCAAACCCCAACCACCAGAGCCGCACCTGCCGCGGCCAACGAGTAGACCACCACCAGCAGTCCTATGGCGCTGACGCTGACCCCCAGGAAGGCCGCAATGGCCGGCAGCAGTGGGGCGATGATTTGATGATCAGCCACCCCAACGAACAGGATCAAAAAAAGATTCGCGATGACCCATCCGTCCAGCTCTTGGTGCATGGCTGTTTCCGAACCCTATGCCAGGCTGCGGGCCAGCGTCTCAGCGGGGACCACGGCCTCACCTTAATCTTCTCCCCTTGATGAGCAGAGGAAAGGTTACTCTCTCCCCTGCGCGGGAGAACTGAGGGAGCACATGCTGAGGGTGTCCTGAATCTTCTGCCGCATGGCTGCCGTCACGACCTCGATCGGCTGGCCGGCATCGATGGGGTGCACATGAGGCCCCGTCAAGGTCTGATAGACGCTATTGACCTTGTTCAGATGATCTTCCCGTTCGAAAACATCGTCCGCTTGACCCCGCGCCTGGCGAATACGTTCGAGCGCCTGTGCTGGTGGAACCATGAGCAATAACACCAGATCGGGCACCGGGGCAAAGGCTTCGTTCAGACGTCGAATGTGTTCGGGATCGATCCCCAAGGCCCCCTGATAGGCGATGGTGGAGAAATAATAGCGATCCATCAGCACCAGCTGGCGAGCGGCTAACGCCGGTTTGATGTGCGCTGCCACGTTGTAGCGCCGATCCTGAAGGAACAGATCCAACTCTTGCGACGGCGCCAATACTCGATGGCCCGCAGTCATCGCTTCGCGTATGCGCCGACCCCAAGGGCTCACCGTCGGCTCGCGCAAAAGGGTCACGGCATAACCCTGCTCACGAAAGATGGCGGCAAGATGCCTCGCCTGGGTGCTCTTGCCCGTGCCATCAATGCCCTCCAGGGCCACCAGGATGCCGCGCGCCAGAGGTCGCTGAGCCGTCATGTGGCGTGCCCGTCTAGCGCTTCGACTGGACGGCCGATCAGGTCATACTCCGTGGCCTCGGTCACCTGGACTTGCACGAACATTCCCGGCGTGAGGTGTTCACTCTGCACGTAGACCACGCCATCGATCTCCGGGGCCTGCCCCTCGTAGCGCCCCTCCCACATCTGTTCCTCGTCGGAGAATCCGTCGACCAGCACCTGCAGGCGTTGGCCAATGAGCGTTTGGTTGTACGCCGAGGAGATGTCGCGCTGGCGTTCCATCAAACGGTGCCGGCGCTGCTCCTTGACCCTCGTGGCAATCTGGCCTGGCATCACGCCTGCTGGCGTGCCTTCCTCCTGCGAATAGGTAAACGCCCCCATACGCTCAAAGTGGGCCCATTCGACAAACGCCTCGAGCTCGCGAAACTCAGCCGCCGTCTCGCCAGGGAAGCCGACGATGAACGTGGTGCGCAAGGTCAACGCTGGGATGCGATGGCGGAGCTTGGTGATAAGCTGCTCCAGTTCAGCGCGACTGCCACCGCGGTTCATCGCTTTCAGCACCCGCGCATCACAATGCTGCAAGGGCATTTCGAGGTAGTTGCAGACCTTGGGTTCCTCCGCCATGGCGGCGATGACATCATCCCGGACGTCCGCCGGATAGGCGTAGAGAAAACGAATCCACGCCATGCCCTCGACCTGCGCCAGGGCACGCAACAATGCTGGCAGGCACGGCTTGCCGTAAAGGTCGCGCCCATAGGCCGTGGTGTTTTGGGAGATCAGGATGAGCTCCTTGACGCCGCGCGCCGCCAGGTGATGGGCCTCTTGCACGATCGATTCGATGGGTCGGCTGCGCTGATCCCCGCGCATCGAGGGAATACTGCAGAAGGCACAACGGTAGCTACAGCCCTCAGCCACTTTCACGTAGGCATAATGGCTCGGCGTCGACAGCACGCGTGGGGTATCGGCGTCGTAGAGGTATGGCGGGTCGCCCAGCCAGACCTTCGGCTCCACCGGCTGACGGCGTGACGTCCGGCCGCGAGTGGGCGCGGGTGGGGCGGCAGTCACGGTGTCGCACACCTCGACGATGCGGTGCAGGTCGGCGGTTCCCATGAAGGCATCGATCTCGGGCATTTCTTTGCGCAAATCCTGGGCATAGCGTTGTACCAGGCAACCGGTGACCACCAGACGTTTGCCCTGTTTGCGCCACTCGGCGGCCTCGAGAATGGTGTCGATCGACTCTTCTTTGGCGGCGCCGATGAAGCCGCAGGTATGGATGATGATCGTGTCTGCCTGTTCCGGGTTGGCCGCCACCTCATAGCCCGCCTGCTGTAGCAGGCCGAGCATGACCTCACCATCGACCCGATTTTTCGCACAGCCCAAGCCGATCAACCCGACCGTCTTTGCCACCGACTCATCTCCTTTGACCACTGGCGCCTCTGTTCCCGACACAATTGCCTAGCCTCCTCACCTGATAGCCTCCTGTGCCGCTCTCATCGACATGCATCACGCTGTACGTGTGTGTGGAGAGCAAGACAAAATATAGGCGGCCATCCGTTCAGGATGGTACGAGGCGTATAGCACAGCGAGAAGTCAGAAAAGTTCTGCCGCGTTATGCTAGGCGACATCTCCCAGAACGTCAACCCTTTTTTCACTGCTGCCGGGCCGCATCGCGGCAACAATTGACGCTCTAATGAGAGGTTGTAGCACGGCCACCAGGATTTATAGCCCTTCAATCCCTACCAGTCTGAGATCGACACCGATAAAGCTTGCCACAGGCTAGGGCTATGAGTAGTATGGTGCTGGTGGGGCCCCTGCCACTGTCGGAGCGCATGGACTATTTTGACTATAACTGCAAGCAACAGGAAGGGAAGAGTAGCCGTTTCCACACTGGAAGGAGGGTTGTTATGGCACGTGTACCCATAGTCAAGCGCGAGCAAGTCCCGGAGCCATTTCGCGAGGCTTTCGATGCGATCACCGCCGAAAGCGGCGGAGTCATCGCCTCCGGTCCAGGGTCGATTACCATCAACAGCCCGGAGATGGCCCGCCGACGCAACCATTTGACCAGTTACCTGAGGTACGAGACCACCTTTCCCAAGAGAATCCAGGAACTGGCAATTATCACAACCGCCCGAGCGATGGATTGCCCCTATGTCTGGAACGCGCATGCGCCGGCCGCCCGCCGGGCTGGGGTGAGCGATGCATTGATTGACGCGCTGCGGGAGCGCCGACCCCTGCCATCTATGAGCGCCGATGAAGCTGCGGTGGTCAACTACGCCATGGAGTTTTTCCAGACCCACAAGGTCAGCCAGAAGACCTTCCAGGCCGCACTGGATCAGTTTGGGGCCCAACACCTGACGGAACTGACGACCCTGATGGGCTCCTATGCCCAGACGGCGTTCATCCTCAATGCCTTTGACGTACAGTTGCCAGACCAGCGTACCGAGCCCGTTTTGCCGGTCTAATCGCAGATAGTCACGGTTCCAGTGAGATATGTCGCGAGGGAAGCTTTCTGGGAACGGTACATCAGGGTCCCAGAAAGTGTCCCATCCAACCTGGCTGCTTCGGCTATGGGCTCACCCCGGTCATCGGGGCCATCCCGGCCGAGATCTTCCAGGGCCCGCACTATAGGACCATTTTTGGCATGGCCTAAGTGGTTGCTGATGGTGCCCTCTACAGCGAAGCTAACCTCCAAAAGCTCGCCTATGTCCCCATGAAGATGCTTACCCGAGTCCCGGCAACCTTTGGAGAGGGGGCACACTCGAATTATTTGCCCTACGACATCGGCCAGGGGTTGTGTGGACTGGGTAATGAAGTTGATAACGCCACCCTCAGTGCTTGACCTCCACCTCATGGCGAGCTATAAGGAAACCAGCGACACCCCGGTGTCACAGAGCTATGTATGAAACTCCTCTCGGCGCTGGAAGTGACGTCCATCCCCAGCATTGCGTGAAGCTGGATGTCCAGCGCTTTGTCGAGCTCCTCGACGCACGGGACAACACGGTCGGGCCGAAGCCGCCACGCCTCCGGCATACCGGCGCCCGACTCTGCCCACACCGTCCTAGAGGGGTCCAGATGATGGATATGCCCCCGGACACGGCCATCGCTCGCCCACGCGTTGAAACGTGGCATGAGCAAGAGGCTTCCTACCAGCTCCTTTTCCTGCATCACCCCACCCCCATGTGGTTTATGGATGAGGTGACGCTGGCGTTCCTTGAGGTGAACGAGGCTGCCATCCGCCACTACGGTTACACGCGGGACGAGTTCTCACGCATGACCATTCTGGACATCCGCCTGCCGGAGGTCCCCCTCGTGTTGGCCCACGGCCAACGGTCGCGTGCCGCACCGAGCTACGAGCGCGTCGGGCCGCCCGACATGTGGCGCCACCGCATCCAGGACGGCACGGTCATCGATGTCGACATCGCCCGGTCTGCAGTCGTCTTTCGGGGGCGCAAAGCTAGCCTCGTCATGGCCTATGACGTCACCGAGCGTACGCGGGGCGAGGCGGCGCTCCGAAAGTCCTACGAGGAGCTCGATCGACGGGTGCAGGAGCGGACGTTCGCTTTGGCTCAGGCCAATGCGACGTTGCGAGCCGAGGTTGCCGAGCGCGTGCGGGCCGAGGTGGCATTACGGGACCGGGAGGAGCGTCTGCACCTGGCCCAGCAGGCGGGCCAGATGGGTACCTGGGAGTGGGACGTCCAGACTGACATACTACAGTGGTATACGGCGCTGGAGCCGATGCACGGTTTTGCCCCCGGCAGCTTCCCGGGCACGTACGAGGCCTTCCTCGACATCATCCATCCGGAGGACCGTGCTTGGTTTAGGCAAGCGGTGGCCCATGCGTTAGAGTCCGGGACTGTCTTTGAGGCGGAATTTCGCATTCTTTGGCCGGACGGCAGCATCCATTGGATGATGGGCAAGGGCCGGGTGTTCTATAATGAGACCGGCCAACCGCGGCGCATGCTCGGTGTGGGGATGGAGGTAACCGCGCGCAAACGGGCAGAGGCGGAGGCCTTGCAGCGGCAGCGCGAGGCCGAAGTATTAGCACAGCTGGCGCAGACCCTCAACACCTCGCTGGAACTGGACATGGTCCTGCAGCGGGTGGCTGAAGGGGCACAAGAGCTGTGCGGCAGCGAGCGGGGACTCATCATGCTGCGCGAGCCGGGCAGCGAGTTCCTGGTCAGTCGCTATCAGGTGGGCTTCCCACAGATGCCTTACATGGACCTCCGCATCGAACCTGGCAAGGGGATGGGGGGATGGGTAGTCGCGACTGGGCAACCGCTGCGGACGGCGGATTATGCCGCTGACACACGCTTCAGTAAAGACTACGTGAACTATATACGCACCGACGGCCGACTGGCCATCCTCACAGTGCCGATCATCATTGGCTCCCGGGTTGAGGGGCTCCTCTACGTCTCGAATCTTGCGTCCCGACCCTTTACGGCGCAGCATGAGGTCGTCCTGATACGGTTGGCGGACTATGCCGCGACGGCCATTCGTAATGCTCAGCTCTATCACGCCGCCCAGGACGAGTTGGGCCGGCGCACAGTAGCAGAGGCACAGCTTCAGACCTCACTCCAGGAAAAGGAGGTCCTGCTCCGGGAGATTCACCACAGGGTGAAGAACAACCTGCAGATCGTCTCGAGCCTGTTGAACCTGCAGCTCCGCGTAGTTGACGACCCGCACCTCAGGTCCCTGATGCAAGATTGCCGGCAGCGCATCCAGGCCATGGCCCTCATCCATGAAGCCCTCTACCAGGCGGACGATCTCTCGCGGGTCCCCTTTGAGATGTACGTGCGGCGTTTGGCGGCGCAGCTCCTCCGCGCCTACGATGTGGCACCACGGCGTATTCGGCTGAGCATACACGCCGATCCCCTGGCGTTGGACATCGACAAGGCGGCACCGTGCGCCCTCATCTTCCATGAACTCTTCTCTAACGCCCTTAAACATGCTTTTCCCGACGGACGACCCGGCATGATCGACGTGGCGCTGCACTGTACCCCCCACCAGCTCACCATGTGGGTGCGCGATAGCGGGGTGGGCGTTCCGCCGGCGCTCAACTGGCAGCACACCAACACCCTGGGGCTCAAACTCATCTTGATGCTCACCGAACAGCTCGGGGGGCGTCTCCGCTTGGATCGAGAGGGCGGCACCACCTTCACCCTGACGATCCCTCTCCTCTGAGACCGGGAGAAAGCGGGTCGTGCGACACACGTACTGCTGGTACGGCCATGCTGCGCAACATCGGAGGGTTGGAGCTCAGACGCATGGGGTGGCTCATCGGCGTATCGATGGCAACCGTTAAGGGGCGGTTACACCGTGCGCGCGCCCCGACTCCGGCGCGACATCGCGCGATGAGTGGCGCCGGGACCGGCATCGCTCCCCAGTGGGGAAGAGGAGGTCTCGATGATTGAAGTGACGGTTGACGATATTATCGTGCGCACTCCCAAAAGCGATGCCGCCAAACCCGGCGTCGTCTACCAGCTTCCGTAGTATGGTGGCATCTCTCAACGTATACTGTGAGAGGCAGCTCGTAGCGGCTTCGGTACTCACATGGCGGGCGAGCGCATCCGCCAGGACCGCGTAATACGCGGGGATTTCACTAAAGACCGTGAAGGCAAGGCGCCCCCTAGGCACGAGTACCCGCCGGATCTCACGCAGGGCCGCGAGCGGGTCTGGGATGAATTGCAGACCTTCTTGGCACAACACCACCTCGAAACTCTCATCAGGAAAGGGCAACGCGCACACATCGCCTTGCCGCCATTCCACCGGGACGCCCGTGATTGGCGCAGGAGCCCGCGCCACGTCGAGCATGCCTGGGTTGAGGTCCACGCCCATCATGTGCGCGAGGTTGTCAAACCGTTCCACGGCTACCCGTGTGACAATCCCTGTCCCACATGCCGCGTCCAAGACCCGGTTGCCAGCCTGCAATGCCACGTGCGCAAACATCAGTTCGGCCAAGGGCCGTGCCAGTGTGTGGACCGTCTCACGTTCATACAGTTGAGGGGCGTTCCCTTCTAGCTGATACCGTGTATCTGCCATGGCGTTCTCCAGGCGCTCCACGCGCGAGGCAGACGATCAGCTCTGTTGTGAACATTCTATACCGTTGGTTTCGCACCACCCGCCTTCTAGCATCCCGACGAACCCGCTCATGTTCGGTGTAACGCATGTGTACCACTTCACTCGCTTTGCACAACACAACGTTCACATCCGTGACCGCGATTCGCGGACATACGATACCAATGACTATGAGACCACGGTTGTTAGCGAATCGCCGCGCATCCTGCTCGTCCATTACCAGTCTTTCCACGTACAGTTCCATCGCCAAGACCAAGGCGATGGCCTCAGCTTCCCCCCTATGCAGCGATGCTTGGACGAGGGGCACTGCCGTTTCATCTGTAACATTCCCCACCTGTATCCAAGTCGCACACCCAATCTGCACCGTCTGCGCAGCAGCATCGGGTTTTTCGGCGATCCCCTCGGCGACCGCGCGTGCGATATAGACCTCATGCCCCTTGTAACGCAACAGCTCCAACCGGCCCAGATTGCCGAGAAACACGAGAGGTGACGTGTTCACGACCTATACGCTCATGGAGCATGGTCGGCGGCGGCTCTGAGTTCAGCATCGATCTGTTCATCAGAATCAAGGCGTACGAGTGCGGCGATTCCGAGGTGCAGTTGATGAGCTTGACCTTCTGGCGAGCGTAGCCGTCGCCGCCCTCCATCGTTGGGGGGAGACCGACCGGCGTATGAATCTCCTCGGACAATACATCGCCAGAGAGATACGTTATCCGCTTATCACGCCCGTTGTGCTCTGCGTGTCGCCTGGCGGCATGACTACCTGTGTGACTCATACCGCATGTTGATTTCCCCCATGCTATAGCCCATACTCATCATTCAATACAGGGAGTTAGAGACACATACTGGTAGGTCAGCTCTGAGGAGATTCCTCTTGGCGATCGAGGAAAGTGCGATGGTGAAGCCGCAGAGAGGGTGCGATGAACGAAGCGAAACAGAACGTACGGCTCGATGAGCATGGCGCGATGCGCATTGGTCATAGCCGTGTGATGCTGGATTCGATCGTGGCCGGATTCGAGCAAAGCCATTCTCCCGAAACCCTGCAACAACAATATCCCACGCTCAGTCTGGAAGAAGTATACCGGGCAATCGCCTATTATCTGGCGCATACGGATCAGGTGCACACCTACCTCAAACGGCAAGACGAGCTATGGGCGGCATGGCGTACCAAGAGCGCAACCCGATCGAGCCCCGTCGTTCAGCGTCTACGAGCGCTGTGGACATCAGAGGCTCCCACGCACTGATGAGTCGGCCTCGATTCCTTGCGGATCATGATCTCAATGAGCAGATCGTGACCGGTGTATTGCCTCGAGAGCTGGCACTGGCATGTGTCCGGGCGCGTGACGTTGGGATGAGCGAGCATCCGGATGCTGAGGTGTTAGCGTATGCGGCTG
>Ga0137403_10001619_pt1 | contig 28255 bp, 28 predicted proteins | sample CZOMad2_1_16fung_FD_122057 | JGI IMG/M metagenome (GOLD analysis project Ga0137403, IMG submission 122057) | Vadose zone soil fungal communities from Angelo Coast Range Reserve, California, USA - CZOMad2_1_16fungal (Hybrid Assembly) | ecosystem: Environmental > Terrestrial > Soil > Vadose zone... | reverse complement strand
CTTACTGGGTCGGTTGCCTGGTCATTCGCAACCGGCGGCGTGATGTATTGCATCACCAGGTTCTTGCGAGCATCGCGGATCCACAGCGGCTTGCCTTCGGCGTCGAGCTTGGTGAAGGTCAGGTACTTTTCGTCCTTGAGCTCACCGGCAGCGTTCTTTACCCGGTTATGCGCGATGGAGATCACGTCGCGGCCGAGGCTGTCGAGAATGGTGAGCGCGGGCGTGTCGGCGTGTTCGGCGGCCAGTTGTGCGGCGCGCTTTTCTTCTGCCGTAGCGGTGGCGGCGATCTTGCTCGCGAACCATGCGTTGCGCGGTTCCTTCACCGTGTCGTTCTGGTCGAAGGTGCGGACATGCCAAGGAGAGAACTCGACTCGGCTGTAACTGCCATCGGGCATCTCAGTGCGCACGGTGCGACCGACGGCATCGTAGTAAATCACTGCTGTGACGCCGCCTTCCGCCGGCTCTTCATAGCGATGACCCACCACGGGCGAGCTGAAGTAGGGCTCGTACTGTTTGACTGGCTTGCCCTTGTTATTAAGGATGGTTTTGCCCCTGGCCACCCAGCGCAGCGGTTGACCGGCGGCCTCGGGCTCCGCCTGAATTTTCTTCATGATCACGCTGCCCATGCCGTCCGAATACTCGAAAGCGGCTTGTATCGGGCTTTGTGCACCGGGCGCAAGCTGGCTGACGTGCTGTTCGCGCACGATGCCGCAGGCGCAGGAGGGATGTTGCCCCCACAGCATCACCGTTGTGCCATCGGGCAGTGTTTGTTCGGTCCCGCCAAAGTCATAAACGTGACGGGCAGTGGCGTTGCCAAACCAGGTGCGCGCCTGAGCTTCGTTTAAATCAGCGGCGTCGAAGAATGAGCGCAGATCAGCCCGGCTCGGCTGGGTACGATTCAGATTTGCAGGGCCGTTGTCGAAACCCACCAGGTTGTCGCCTTCAACTCCTTTGCCCTTCACCGCCATGGCGGTGGGCAAGCCCAGCACATCGAAGAACACTTCGGAGAGATTGTTATTGATATCCTGCATTTCGCGCGGGGCCAGCACGCGAAAATCGAATTGCGTGACACGGGTGGTGTTGGCCAGCGCGCCTGTGCTGGAGGCTATGAACAAGTCGCGCGGGTCGTATGCCAACGTCGTGACGTTGCCGAAAGGGTCGGTGTAACGTTCCGGCAGATAGAAGTGTTGCGCGGCATCCGACGCGAAGCCGGCGATGCCGGAGCGGACCCAGTACTGGCCAGCCGCATCGGCAGCCGGTTGGGGCGAAAAGCGCGCGACGAGGTCTGCGCCGTTGAGATAACCACTGGTGGCGGGGAGGTTGAGCTTGACCCGCGCGCTGCTTGCGCCGTCGATGATTTGATCGAGCTTGTTGTTTCCAATCGCGTCTTTAAAAACGGCGTCGAGCAGGCTGTCGGTAAGCGCCAGCTTGTACGATTCGTAGGCCAAGCCTAGCCGGCCGTGTTCGCCGAATGGCAATGGGTCCGCCAGGTTCTCGGCAAAGAAAAGCGTTCGCGTATGCTCGACTAGACGCTTTTGATAACTGATCCGATCGGGGATGGCCTGGTAGGGAATGTCCGCTACCATGATTATGTCTGCTGGTTCGGCGGTGGGCTTGTAAAAATCGCTCAAACCAAACTTGCCTAGCTCATCAAGCGCAAAGGGGCGATTGTCCCGCGGCTCAGGGATGCTCAATTCGTAGGTCAACACCTCGCGTGGCAGGCGCAAGCGGTAATCATCCGCACGGAGAACATCCTGCGTGTAGCGCGTTTCCGTGTAGGCGAGATGGCGCTCCTTCTGAACTTTGTGAATGAGGATTTGGTCGTCCTGTTTAACGCTGTTGTCCTCAAACTGACCTAAGCGCGGATAAACCACTGCGACCGACTGGAGCACATTGGCGTACTCGTCAAGCCTCACGTTCAGCGTGTGCGCAACGCGCGGGTCGGGGCGAATGTCGTCCGGTGTGAGAGACAAGTCGTAGTGGTACGCGATGGCCTCCCTTTCAGCGACCAGAAAGACCGCGTGTGCGTTGAGGGCTTTGGGCTGAAGGCGGCGAATGTGGCAATTGTGATAGGCAGTGGAGAATAATTTCACCGGGTCATGTTCCGGATTCTTGGACCGCTCCAATGCGTCCACATCCAGCTCATAGACTTCTTGGCGCAGCATCATGCTCTTGCAGGCCCGCAAGGCTTCGCGCCGCTCTTCGGCACTGAGGTTCTGAGCATCCAGGTCCGGTTGCGGCAGTCGATGCTCTTCAAAGGAACCTAGAACGTTTTGCTTGTCGGGGTTCAGGGCCTCAAACCAGTTGGGGAAATACTCGTGTTCAAATTGCGCGAGGATGCGCTCGTTGTCGAGAAAAGCGCCGGTGTGATACCAAGTGACGGTCTTGACCGGCGGCTGATAGAGCGTCTTGTCGTCGGTGATATAGGGGCTGGCGGAATTGCCGCTTACGAATTCGCCATAGGACTCGCTGTCCAATTGCTCGACGCGGCCGAAACCCCGGAACTCCCGTTCGATGCCGTCGAAGTAGCCGTGGTGATAGGAGTAGGTACTTGAAAAGGTGGTCTTCCGCCATTTGTCCGTGACGGTAACTTTCTCGACAACATGGACCGGAAACGGGAGCTTGGTGATCCACGGTTTGCCGGCGTACTTGTCCCGCAGATAGAACTTGGTGGAGGGGGCGTACTCCACACGGGTTTCGGCGCCGAGGTTGTTGATGGTCTTGATCAGCAGGTGCGGCTTCTGCCCGCCCATCAAATCAACGTAGCGCATGGACCGGCGACCACTACCTGGCAATGGGGAAGACCAGACAAGACAGGCAGTTCCATTGCCGAGCAGATCCATCACGGTGACTGAAGAGAGAGTATCAATCTGTGGGAAGTGATTCAGGCCGAGCGGCTTGCTCCAGCTATTGCCTGATTGGTTGAAGTAGACGTGAACGCCGTCTCGCCCAAAATAAATGATATCAGTGGTCCCGGAGCCGTCGATGTCGGCGAGCTGAATGCGGCGAGGATCAAAGAGATCGGGGTGATCGAACCATGGCGCATTATCCATGGTGACTTTGGCCCCGAAACGGCCGTAGCCCAGGTTCGGCCAGTAACAGACCTCACCGTTGCGGATGCGTACCAAGTCAGTGAGACCATCACCACTCAGGTCTGCGAGATAGATCGAATGTTCCGCGGCGGCGAAGACTAGCCGTGGCCCCTTTTCTTCGTCCCAATTCTGCCGCACCCGTTCCCCAGGGCCGAAACCGTCTTCCGCCAACGAGGAATACCAGCAGAACACTTCATCTTCAGAAATGAGAATATCAGCGTGGCCATCACCGGTAAGATCTATGAACTTAAGATGTGGATCGCTCCACGCAAGGTGAGGGAGCGAAACGAACGGTCTGAAAGTTCCCCAGCGCTCCTCTGGCGTGCGCTCATAAAAACCTGGCGTCGGTTCGTGGAAGTCAACCAAATCTAGTTGGCCATCGCCAGAGAGATCTAAGAACTGCTGCTGTCCTGCACTGAGAGCTACGAGAGAAGGTTTCGCCGCCATGAGTTCGAGCGGCGCGAAGCGGGCGGCGACTTCTTCTTTGCCGTTCTTCTGGACCGGTAAGGGACTGAGGTTCCGTTTGTAAAACCAGCCCTCGGCTTGTTCGGTAAGAATTCCTGACAGTCCCTCGCCGTCGAGATCGATCCATTGATAGGTGGCGCCGTCGAGACCAGAGGGAAGATTTTCCAGGCTTCTGGGGTCAACCTCACGAACTTCGTCTAGCACTTCCGCCTTGGTGTACTCAAACTGCAGGGGCGGTAGAGAGTTTTTCAGATACGACCCGTTTGCTTGGCGGACGTAGCCTGATTGGCTGACTGAATCCAAGAAGGAGAAGATAGGATTACGCGCGTCCTGCAATTTAGTCTCGTACGAATAGGTAAAATCGGTGGAGCGGACGAGGTAATCAGGCGCACCCAGTTCGCCCGGAAAATGATGCAGCATGAGGACCCGTTGGCAGAGTCGATAGGTGCGAATCTCGAAGCCCGAGCGGTAGCTCGAGAATGGCTCAATCCGTGACATCCACTTCGCACTTGCCGGTGGAGAGAGTGTAGGCCGAGCAAAAATCCGGCCTTCAGGATCGGGAGGATCCTCAGCGTAATGGCCCTCTTCATAGTCGAAGACAACTTCGAAGAACCAGTTCGGAGTTCCATCCAGTGCGACAGGGCCAGGTGGCTCAGGCCAGGGAGTATTCTCCTTTAGTTCGGGGAAGAATGGCGTGCGGTTACCGTAGTGCATCCGTTTGAGATATCGATTCGCCTTGCGTGTGTCATCCGTGCGGTTGCGTTCGTGAGCTTGCGATTGGTCAACGTTATCAGAATTCTCTGCCTTGTACTGGTAGACAATGACATTTCCTTTGTCGTCATAGCTTTCGCAGATAAGCCAACTAAAAATCTGTGTATCATCCGGCAGATTAGCGATGCGGCTGTCGGCAGTTCTGCCGTACCAAGTCGTAATATTGTCCTTAGAGATTGATCGCCAAAAGGTGTCTGCGGGCTTGGTTTGATTCGTCCAGCGCTCGATACGGGCGAACAGGCCTTCAATCCGTGGTCGATAGCGCTGGATGCTGTAGGTCGTGCCGCCCACAGTGCGTGGCGGAACCGTTTTCCGTTCCCATTGCTCACCTTTTTGTTCCACTAGCGGGACAAGATCCTCGGCGCCGGACAGAATAAAAACATCTGACTCTTCGACGTCCTGGTATTTCGGCAAGCCTTTATCGGTCTTACGGGTAATGGAAGGAAGCGAAAGATTCCAGCCAAAACCGAACGGTCCGTTGCCGGCGCCGGAGTCATAGGAAAGAGACAGTTGCGGTCCAAAACCTGAACGACCCGGGCTTGTCGCTATCGGGACCGTCATCGAACCGGTGCCAGTCACTGGATTGGCGGCGAATTTCTCTCCGATCCCCCGGATCGCGCCGCCACCTTTAGGAAGAGAAATCGTTGGTGCGGATATTTGGGACGGCTCTTGGGCAGATCCCTTCTGATCAGCATCACGCCTTTGGCCGTTGATCATGGGCGGGCTCCCATCTCGACCGAATCTTGTACCCCTGCCCCGTCGGCGATTGGTCGCGAATTCCTATGGCGCTCAATACACCCAACGACGCGCAAATGCAAACGCCAGTCAAACAGAAACAAGCACCGCGAACTACAGAGTGAGATCTCGTATGGTTGAAAAACAGCGCCGCGTCATGCGGCATCCCGATAATAAGACCTCGGCCGACTGCCGCCAGGGCAGCCGGCTGCGACGCTCACGCGGCCCTTGACGCCGGCCCTGTCCCGGGAGCAGCGTCGCCGCAGGAGCCGAATCAGGCCCGGGCGGTCTCGGCCCCAGGGAGGGCTCCGGGGCCGGCGGCTCGACGATGCTGGGATCTTTCAGGGGGTCCTGGATGCCCGCTGCATGGGGCCGCGTGATGCGAACTGGCGCTAGTATTGCCTATGGGCCACTGGTTCAAATCCAGCCCACGCAACAACCTACAAGAGACTCGAGCGTGGCCGTGGGTTCAGGTGACGGGTACACCGCAGATCTCCAAGCCGCGCCCACGGGCCAACACGATGGTGGTGTCTTAACGAACCTCCAGCATCGGTTCTTTCATGACCGGAGAGTGCCTTATCCGACATGCTCGCTACTCTATCCCCGGCTGGCCGAAGGCTACTTGACGGAAAGCATCTGTGGGCAGATCCTCGGTCGCGTCGAGCGAGTTGCGTGGCGGCCGACGTGGTCGAGAGAACAGTACACCGACGGGGAGACAGCCGGAGCACAGCGGGAGCGTCTCTGAGGCGGGGAGGCTGGCGGTCGTTACTCGATGGTTCGGAATCCGTATAACGCGCTCGCACTGCAACGGGAGGGCCTGGAACTTTGGCAAAGCTTGGCGATTTCGCGCGACGGTTTGGGTCGACCCTCACGCTAGTGATCGCAGTTGTCGGGTCGGTAGGGAGTGGCGTTGCATATCTCGATAGCAAGATCGAGCATGCCCAGAAGAGGATTGAAGATGCTAACAAGGAGCAGAGGGAACTCCTCTTCAACGTTAAGAAAGAGTTTCAGAAACCGTTTTATCAGCGGCAGATGGACTTGTGCTTGGAGGCCTCGGGTGCGGCCTCGACTCTTGCGACATCGCACGACCGTAAGGTGGCCGAGGACGCTTACGCAAGCTTCTGGCGTCTCTACCATGGGCCGTTGGCCGCCGTTGAGCAGAGCGAGCAGTCTACCGACACAAGTCCAAAAGTGGCAGAAAAGATGGTCGACTACGGACGGATGCTGACGGACTCCTGCAAAAGTCGTCCGTGCGCATCCAGTAAGTTTGAGCAAGCATCTCTGGAACTTGCTCACGAGTGCCGTCGGCTGTTCAGGCAAGCATGGGAGGATCCGCTGTTCGTGGCCCCGCCAGCTTCCCTGCGGAAATAGGTCAGGTTGGAGTCGGAAAAAGGCCTAGTGTTCTTCGGGTTGTTCGATTTCGGTGGTTGCGGGCCCCCGATCTGAACCAGCGACCGAGGACCTCAGGAGCCCCCGCGACACCCCCTCCCTTCCGTGTTGATCAAAGGACCTCGGATCACGAATTGGGTTTGGTGGGGTAGGGAATTCACCCTATCGAGCCCTGTACACCCGTAGTCTCGACCTATGGTCGGACCTATGGTTCGACCTATGCCGTCGTCTATCTACCCCTTCATACCCTGGCACCACTCTACGGAATGAATGATTGTGTGCAGCGCCTTACGGCCGCGGATGACTGGAGCGCCTCTTTTGGCCGCCTGCCTCCAGAACCACGGCTCTCTCTGGAGTGCTGGAGTGCTGAGCGCACCCTCATCGACTTGCGTGGGAGGCGACATCATTTCCGCGGCATTCGGCCTTCGCGACGCTCTCTAGTGTCTCGTATCAGAAGTAGAGTTATTATAGGCCATGGCATGCTCCGGGAGGGCATTCATCGGACAGAGTATTCGATGGAGAAGTTCATCTCGACTTCCGCATCATAGCCTCCGTTGAAGCGCCGGGCGGAAGTGTCTACCAGCCCAGGAGGACGAGGGCGAGCGGGGTCAATGATCCGGGGGGTTCGAATCCGTCACTTTTGGGCCAGGAGCAGTCCCATGTAGGGCGAGACACCGACAAACCCCGTTCCCTGCGCCTTCAGCTCCCGTAAGAGCTTCAGTCCCTCCCGATCGGCGGCCTGTAGCCATGTCAAGTCGAGAATGACCTCGTCCCTCGCCTCGGCGACGGTGCGACTCATCACGGCGATTACCTCCCCCGTGAGCCGTCCGGTGAGCGCCAAGACCGCCGGCGGGCCCTGATCCGTCAACGTGATCCTCAGCGTCATCACGTCACCTGCCCCAGACATCAAGTTCGCCGATCACTCCGATACCTCGGCCGATGTTGGCCTGGAGGAGGCGCTCGATAGCAGGCAACGATGGAGGCGCGTCCCAGCTGAGCACGCCGATGTACTCGCGCGTATCGAACCTGGTAACGATGATGAGTTGGGTACCGACGGCGACGCGCGCGAAGGATTCGAGAATGGCCCTGCCCGGCATCAGCACTGGGTCCGCCAGAGAGAACGATCCTATCCAGGGCGGCGGCCAGGCAGGTGCGGTTGTGGTGGGCTCGACGTAGCGAATAAGGTCCCGCATCTTCATATCCCCACCCGCTTCCTAACGCGCGATGGCAGAAAACGGACCAGCACGCAATCAGTACAGGGAGGCCAAGCCATAGCCAAGGGGGTCGGACGCCCGCTGCGTCAACCAGGAGCCCAGGTGGGAAGGCCCTCAGAGCCTAGCACAGTCGCCGCACTCTGCCGCATCCTCGCCCTCGCTGCGTCGGCCGAAGCCGAGTCCACGATAGGCTCGATGGGCGCCCCAGGATCTGACGGCCTGACTGGGAATCATTACGTACGGAAGCCCATCCCGAAACACAGCTTCGACGATGCGGGCGAGGTCCGTCGCGGAGCTGCGGAGATCGTTCAGCAAATCGTGGGGGATGGTCATCGACTCCTCCTTCTTGCTGACTCCAAGAGGCAAGGCCGATGCCGACGCAACGTGCTCTGTAAGGGCGTGCGGACCCAACAATTTATCCGACTCCGCTATTGAGAATTCGAGCAGAGCGGGTGAACTGGGTTCGATACTCCGGGCGGGCAACGAGAGCATGGCTATTGATGTTGACTCCCTCCACCGTCGAGCCCACTGTCGATTCTTCGACGCTCCCGCTGTACGTGTCCCCTAGAATATCTGGAGCGAGCCCACCACCCCGGGTGAGTGTGGTCGCCCTATTTCAGCAACGTCGGACCGGCCATCGATGGCAGAATCCGGTGCCGTGCTAGGTCGAGCGGAGGGACCAATGGCGTGGCCGACGAGCCCCACCGACCACCGGTCGGCCGAGTCCAGCCTCGGCGGCTCGCGCGACGCCGCATCGGGAGCCCGCTTGGCTCCCGGCCTTTCCTCCGTCACGCTCATCGGGATTCTCACCCTCGTCTACTTCGCCGCGGCTACGTTCGGCCTGTCCCTGGCGGCCACGCACAAGAGCGTGTCCCTGGTGTGGCCGCCGGCGGGGATCGCGCTGGCCGCCGTGCTGCTCCTCGGCTATCGGATCTGGCCGGGGATCGCGCTGGGAGCATTCCTCGTCAATGCGTTCACGGGCGTGGGCTTGGCGGTGTCGGCGGCGATCGCGACGGGGAATACGCTCGAGGCGCTCGCCGGCGCCTATCTCCTTCGTCACCTCACGCGGTTCCGTGAGTCGCTCGAGCGGCCCCAGGACGTCCTCGGATTCACCGCGCTGGCGGCGGGAGTGTCCACCACGGTCAGCGCGACCATCGGTGTCTTCAGCCTTTGTCTGGGCGGGGCAGCTCCGTGGCCTCTCTACGCGACACTCTGGTGGCAGTGGTGGCTCGGCGACGCCATGGGTGCCCTCATCGTCGCCCCGGTGCTGCTCACGTGGGCCGCGCGCCGAGAGATCGCCTGGACCCTCCGGCGGGTCGGCGAGGCCGGAGCGCTGCTGGCCTCGCTCGCCGTTGTCAGCGAGATGGTGTTCGGTGGCTGGCTGCTGGGGGGAGGGATCGGATCACCCCTGGCCTTCACCATCTTTCCCTTCTCGATCTGGGCGGCCATGCGGTTCACCCAGCGCGAAGCCGCGACCGCCACCCTTCTCGCATTCGCGATCGCGACCTGGAACACCGCGCGAGAGATCGGTCCGTTCGCGGGCAATACACCCACGGAGAGCTTCCTCCTGCTGCAGATCTTCATGGGCGTGGTGGCGGTGACCGCCCTCGTCCTCGGCGCGGCCATCGGCGGACACCGTCGGGTGGAGGAGGAACTGCGGAAGAGCGAGACGCGGGCCCGGGCGTTCCTGGAGTCCGCGGGCGAAGGGATATTGATCGTCGATCGCAACGGGCGGATCGTGCACGCCAACGTCAAGATCGAGCAGATGTTTGGCTACCGCCGGGACGAGCTGCTCGGGCAGAACGTCGAAGTCCTGCTTCCCGAGCGCTTTCGTGACGTCCACGTCGGCCACCGGGCAGAGTACGCGTCCACGCCCCGCCTCCGCCCGATGGGGCTCGGCCTCGACCTGGCCGGGCGGCGAAAAGACGGATCCGAGTTCCCCGTCGAGATCAGTCTGAGTTACACCGAGACCGATGAAGGGATCCGGATCATGGCCTTCATCAACGACATCACCAGGCGCAAGCAGGTCGAGGAGGCTCTGGAGCAGGCCAACCGGAACCTCTCCGATTGGGTGAACGAGCTCGAACAGCGCACCCGGCAGACCACGTTGCTCGGCGAGATGGCCGACCTGCTCCAGAGCTGTCTGACTGCCGAGGAGGCCTACGCCGTCATCCAGGCGTTCGCCCCGAAGCTCTTTCCCTCGGAGTCCGGTGTCCTGGGCGTGCTCGGCGCGTCGAGGAACCTCGTGGAGGTCGTCGCTTCCTGGGGAGACTCGCCTCCCACCGACCCGCTCTTCGCGCCGGACCGGTGCTGGGCCCTGCGGCGCGGGCGGCCCTATCGCGTGGACGGCGGCGGCTCGGAGCCCGTCTGCGGTCACCTGGGCCCGTCTCTGCCGAAGAGGTACCTCTGCGTTCCCATGATGGCGCATGGCGAGTTGTTGGGCCTCGTGCACTTGCAAGGAGGCGCAGCGGAGCCGGGTCAACGCGATCGCGCTCCCGAACCTTTGCGCGAGGCCCAGGAGGGGCTCGCGGTGACCGTGGCCGAGCGCATTGCCCTGGCACTCGCGAACCTGCGGCTGCGCGACACCCTGCGGAGCCAATCCATCCTTGACCCGCTCACGGGGCTCTTCAATCGCCGCTACATGGAAGAGACGCTCGACCTCGAGCTCGCCCGAGCCGCGCGCGGCCGGCGCGCGATCGGCATCATCATGCTGGACATCGATCACTTCAAACCGCTCAACGACTCCTGCGGCCACGACGCCGGCGACGCGTTGCTGCGCGAGCTGGGCGGCTTGCTCATAGCACGGGTGCGCGAAGGCGATATCGCGTGCCGCTACGGCGGCGAGGAGTTCGTCCTGATCCTGCCGGAGGCGTCCCTGGAGCTCGCCCGGCGTCGGGCCGAGGAGCTCAGGGAGGCGGTGCGGCAACTCCACGTGTCCCACCGTGGCCGGATCATCGGGCCGATCACCGTTTCCGCCGGAGTCGCCGCCTTCCCCGACCACGGCAAGACTTCCGCGGCCCTCGTTCACGCGGCGGACTCCGCGCTCTACCGGGCGAAAAGCGAGGGCCGGGACCGGGTCCGGGTCGCAGAGTAGACGGGCGAGCCACCCTCGCTCGGCCCGCCATACCCTGCTCCGGGAGAAGACATCCCCGTCACGAACCGGATCCCGGACAAGCTCGTGGCGGGGAAGAGCTTTGGCTGTGCTCCAGCTCAGGCCGTCGGCATGATGAGAAACGCCCGGACCACGTGCCACAGCTGGCTCCGGGTCAGGCCGAGTGCGACCGCATGGGAGGCGCCGGCCAGCACAACGAACTGGCGATCCGGATTAGGCAGGCGGCGGAAGAACTCCAGCAGGTCCTCCTCGGTCGCGATGCCGTCGTGCTCGCCCCGGACCATGAGCACCGGGGCCTTGACCCGGAGCGGATCCACGACCGGGAGATTCGCCGTCATGTCGAGATAGGTCCCGGTGGGGATCGTGTCGCCGAACTGGAGCTCGCCGTCGGCGAGGGCCTCGGCCACGGCCGGGTCCGATGTCCCCGGCTTGTCCCGCGTGAAGATGGAACGGATCATGTCGCGGCCGCGGGGGCGCCGGTTGTGCGTGCGGTAGTACTCGACCTGCTCGGCCCGCTTGCCGAGCGTGGGCGAGCCCTTCCCCGTCCACGTGAAGGCCTCGAGGACTAGCCGGTCCACGCGCTCCGGCCGGGCCATGGCGAAGGCGGCCGCACGCAGGGCCCCGGAGGAGCCGCCGTAGAGATGCATGCGCGGCTGGCCGGTTTCCCGCGTGACGATCTCGCTAGCGGCCTTGAGATCCTCCACGCCACTTGCCACGTCGGAGTTACCGGCAGTGCGGGTGGACTTCCCGTAGCCCTCGTGATCCATCGTCCACACGTCGAACCCGTGGCCGGCGAACACGTTCATCAGCGAGTACTCGCCCTTGCCCGGCACCGTCAGGTCAAAGCTGGGCTTAGCCGAGATCGACGACCCGTGAACCAGGAAGAGCACGGGCAGCGCCTGCTCGCCGGCCTTCGGTGGGCCGAGCCGCTTGCGATACATGGCGAGCGTGACATCGCCTTTGCGAGCCGCGTACTCCGCGCTCCACAGCTGTGCCTTCGACCCCAGGCTGGCTTGAGCGAACAGTGGCGTCCTCACGCCATCCGCGAGAGCAGTGAGCCCGACCCCAGTGCCCACCAGCATCGCGCGCCGCGATACAAGCGGCATCATCGCGAGATCCTGACCAGGGTCACGGCGTTGACCAAGCTGTTGGCGAGCACGAAGTCGCCCTCCCGCGTGACCGAGGTATTGCGCACGATGTTGCCGCCACCCGGGATCGCCCAGCTCTGGAATTTCTCGGCTCTGGGATCGAAGCGCACGACCGTGTTCGGGGTCGATCCCGACTCGCTGTACCAGATGACGTCGCCGATCGCCGAGATGCCGTAGGGCTCGGACTTCGGCCCGCTCGGGGACGGCCACTCAATCACCTTGCCGGTCGTGGGATCGAGACGACCCAAGTACCCGCGCGAGAAGTCCGTGTACCAAACCGTATCGTCGCTGGTGATCGTGATGCGCCGTGGGCGGGAGGCCGGGTCCGGCAATGGGTACTCACGAATCTCCAGCGTCTTTGGATCGACGCTCCCAACCTTGTTCGTGCCGAACTCGACGAAGAACATCGTCCCCTTCGAGTTCACGGCCATCCCATAGGGTCGGGCCTTCGGCGTCGGCGGCGTGAGCAGCGTGATCTCGCCGGTCTTTGGGTCCAGCCGCCCCACACGATTGGCATTCTGCACCGTGAACCACAGGATTCCGCTCTGGTCGAAGATCAGCGTGTGTGGATCCGTTACGTCCGCCGCCGGCATCTTGTACTCGGTAACTGCACCCGTCTTGGGATCGAGCTTGCCGATCAAGGCCGCGGTGTTTCCGGTGTACCAGATGTTGCCGTCCTTGTCCTCGGCCAGGCCATGGGGTCCGCAGTGAGGCGTCTTGAGGGAGTATTCCTTGAAACGGCCGGTCTTTGGATCGAGCCGGCCGAGCACATTGGCCATCTGGCCCGTGTACCAGAGCGACCCATCCGCCGCCGCCAGCGGATCGTGCGGCCGCGAACCGGGCGTGGGCACCTGCCACTCCTTGATCGAGACCTTCGCGGGCCCCGGGATCACCATACCGGAGGGTTTCCCCTTTTCAGGGAAGTGCTGAGTCAAGTACGCAGTCATGGTCGCCAGCTGATCTGGCGGCAGCGACACACCATAATTGGTCATCATCCGCATAACGGTGCGCCATCCCTTCGCCGTGTATCCAGCGCCGACGCGGGCATGGAACGGGTGACAGCTATTGCAATGGGCGGCGACCAATTCCTTGCCCTCTCCATCAGGCAACTCCTGGCTCCAGGATGGAAACGCGACGCCCAGCAGAGCGGCTGTCATCAATGAAACTCGAACGCCGGCGAAGGTTCGCATGGTGATCCTCCTTCGGCTCTGGGCTTCAGGCGAGCCTAGCCGGAAGGAACTTCATCGAGATCCTCCCGGAGAACCGAACAGTGACCTGTTCGGACTTGGCTGGGAGTTTAGGCTGGCCCAGTGATTGTGTCAAAGCTCCTCTGGTCCCTACAGTGTGTCAAGAACACGACATGAGTGAGTTGCCGGACCGCCCCTGGCGGCCCCCGCGCGGCAGACCCAGTCCGATCCCCATGCTCCCACGGACGTTCCGGCCACGATGCTGGCTGGCCCTCCGAAACTCGACGCGCAGTTGAGGATTGAACGAGAGGCGAACCGGGCCAGATGTCGCGTCACCCATGGATGGTGCCCTCCGCGCACGCAGGGCAATTGCCTCAAGATGTTGCCCACGTGATACGATCGCCAGTCCATGCAGGCGATAGCCCTCTTCAATCGGCCGGGCGTGCTGGTGATCCTGGGAGTGCTGACCGTGACCGCGGTCTCCTGCGTCCGGAGTCCGATTCCCATCGTGTTCCCCCAGGTCACGATCGGGGACCCGTCGTTCGCGCCGACGATGGAGGCGTATACGGCCGCGCCCGTCCGGTGGGCGAATCGCGTCGAGATTCTCCTGAACGGCGAGCAGATCTTCCCCGCCCAGGTCGCGGCCATTCGCTCGGCTCAGAAGACCTTTACCTATGCGCAGTACGTCTATGAGACGGGCCCTCCCGCGCGGGCCCTCATCAAGGCCATGAGCGAGCGCTGCCAGGCGGGCGTCCATGGTCACGTGCTGGTCGATGGGATCGGCTCGCTGGCCATGCCGGCCGAGTCGCGGGAGACCCTGGTGCAGGCCGGGTGCGAGTTCGCGATCTTCCGGCCGGTGGATCTGCCGACGATCTTCGACGTCAACGACCGGAATCATCGCCGCATCCTCGTCGTCGACGGGCGCATCGGGTTCACCGGAGGCTCCGGTGCCAGCTCGAAATGGATGGGCAATGGGCGCCGCGAGGGGTACTGGCGGCAGACGGACGTCCGGATCGAGGGCCACGCGGTGACCGATCTGCAGGCGGCATTCGCCGAGAACTGGCTCGAGGCAACCGGGCGGGCCCTGGGCGGAGCGGACTATTTCCCCCGCCAGGAACGGCGAGGCGACGTGCTCGCGCAGATCGTTCGCAGCTCGCCGGAGCGGGGCAGCCTTCCCATGTACATGATGTACCTCTTCGCGATCTCCTCCGCGCAGCGGGCGATTTATCTCACCAATCCATACTTCGTGCCCGACGCGGGGATCACCAGCGCGCTGGTCGACGCGCGGGCCCGGGGCGTGCGGATCGTGTTGCTCCTGCCGGGCGATATCGACCATGAAATCGTGGAGGCGGCGAGCCGGGCGGGGTTCGGTCGTCTCCTGGACGCCGGCGTGGAGATCTACGAGTATCAGGCGGGACTGCTGCACGCTAAGACCATGACCATTGACGGCGAGTGGGCCATGGTAGGCAGCGCCAACATGGACAATCGCTCACTCGCTCTCAACAACGAGATCAGCCTGGTCGCCTACGACCGGGAGGTGGCGGGGCGGCTCCAGAGCATCTTCGAAGAGGATCTGAGCAATTCTCGTGTGGTCGATGCCCAGACGTGGCGCACGCGAAGCCTCTGGAAGCGCTTCTGGGAGTACGTGTCCTGGCCGATCCGAAGCCTGCTCTAGCGTCCTCGGGACACCTAATCAGGGCCATCCTTGCTTTACTGACCCGCCGCCCATCGCTCGGTAAGAGCTTCCCGCCGTCGCAAGGGACATTCCAATTGTGCAGAGGTCGCGCGTCACCTGAGGGCTTTCGCCCCGCGCACTTCCGCGGCGGCCCGCAGTTGGCATGTCCGATGCTCTCCCACACCTGCATGTCGAGAACGCGGTCCGACGCGCCACGACGATAGGGCTGAGCTCGACCTGGATCAATGGGGTGTGGGTACTCCCGGACGCGGTCGTGCTCTGGGTGATTGCTACCGATGACGACCCCGACGACGACGATGAGGGACTGGACGGGACGTCGACGTCCAGGCGATGCTGTGAGAGGCGCCACTGCGCCTATGCATTCGCGGAGTGACGATGCGGTCCCCCCGGGTCCGATGCAGCAAGCAGCCATGACCGAGTTGCCCATTCCAGCGGGGCAATCGCAGAGATGCCGAGCAAAACATTCTCTGGCTGGCGTTTCCGGAGCGCTCATCTTCACCGTTAGGCGCTCTGCCTTGGCATTGATGTGCGAGAACATTGACGAGTGGATCGCGCCCGCGAATGGTGAGAGTGCGGAATCTCGCGCGCAGTCCGGCACGGAATCTCCAGAGTCTGATGCTCCGACGGTCCTTGTCGTGGATGACCAACCCGAGATAGGTCCGATGGTGCGAGACATTCTCGAGTCTGCGGGGTACGTCGTCCTCCTCACTGCCGATCCACTCGAAGCTCTCCGGCTCGCACAACATCAAGCCATTGCGATCAGCCTCCTTCTCGTCGATGTCGTGATGCCCACAATGGACGGGCGCGAACTGGCCCGGCGAATCCTGTCGCTTCGGCCCAGCATAAAGGTCGTCCTCATGTCAGGGTATGAGGTATCCGGTCTCGCGGAGAGCGGCTGGCTATTCATCCAGAAGCCATTCGGCGTCAAAGCACTGGCCCAGAAGATTGCCGACACGCTGAATAAGGGCCAAGGCCACGGGCCGTCGGAGCCAGGCCTTTAGAGGCCGCGCGAGAATGACGGCGCCCATTTGGCTGGATCTAATCAGAGGTTAGGGGGTGGCGCCACGACCTTCGAAGCCACTAGAGACAATCCTCTTGGTCGATGACGACCCCGAGGTACTTGCTCTCGCCGTGGACATCTTGGAGCTGGCTTGCTACACGGTCTTAAGTACAACAGACCCACGTCATGCGCTCCGGCTCGCCCGCACCCATGGCGAGCCCATCCACTTGCTCCTTACGGATGTGGTCATGCCCCTCATGAACGGACTACAACTTGCGGCGGAAGTGCAGGCCCTCCGCCCAAAGATTAAGATCCTCTTGATGTCCGCGTACCGCACGAGAGAGATGGACGACTATCGGGTGCAGCTGGGTGTTCGGGGGCTCTTTCTGGACAAGCCGTTCACCGTCGCCGCGCTCATGGGGGCGGTCCGATATCTTCTGGATGACCGCGCTCCAATGCTGTGGCGGCGACGTGTCCAATGACCACACCGTTCTGGCTCGAGGAACACGGCCGTCGCGTTACGACCCGTCCGTGCCGGATCCTGAAGTTAGAGAATGAGTGGCCCTGGTGGAGGAAATAACTCGCGATGCCCCTCGCGACCGAGTACCTGGTCCGCCACGAACTCGGCAAACTATTCCAAGGAGACTGCCGAGGGCGGTTCCTCTGCGTCTCCTGCCTTTTGCCGCTGCTTCGCGGTGCTTTGGGCACCGCCTACACCAAAGGCCAAATCGAGCGGGTATTGCTCGCGGTGTCAAAGTCGCCCGGCGAGCTTACGCCCAAGCGATCCTTCGTTTGCGACCAATGTGGGAAGACCGCACCCTGCCTTGGTGAAGAATCGGGTCGGTCCTGAGGGGGAGCCATGTAAGACTCCTTGCGTCCGCCACACTTGGCGAGTAGGAGAGCCCTCCTCCAACTCTTGCACGGCCGCCCCAGGTCTCCAGCGGCGCGGGACGCTACCCCTTGTCAAGCACGATATCCCAAACCACGACGAGCGAATCAGGCTCGACATCCGATGTCGGGGGAAGTACCTTCGCGATCAGGCTGTCCTTGTTCGCGCGGATGTTCTGCAGCAGCAGATCTTTGTCGTTCAGCGGCTCCCCGGGGAAATACATCTGCGTGATCACACGGTTGATCTTCCCTGTCACCTCGAAGTGGAGATGGGGCGGTCTCATCCAGTTGGCAGTAGCCGGATACGCCCCGGGCTTGATCGTCTTAAACCGATAACGGCCCTCGGCATCGGTGTCCTGAATGGCGAAGCCCTCGAAGTTGGGATCAAGGGGTGCCGGATTCGTGTCACTCGGGTGAGTGTAGCGCCCGTGCGTATTGGCTTGCCACAGCTCGACCCTCGCTGCTTTGACTGGCTGCCCCTCCACGTTCACGACCCGCCCCATGGTATAGATCACCTGGCCCGCAGCGCGGCCTGACTTGCCAGGCAGGATAGTCAGATCGGCGGTTTTCTCCATAGACCGGAGGACAGGGTAGAAGGGCCCAAGAATTTCGCCTGGAGTCCGTTTCAACGTCTGGGCGAATGCCACACTGAACGCACCGGACACGGCGAACCCGCCTGCGGCAATTGCCATACTCAAAACGTGTCGTCGCGAAACTCCGTGATCGTCGCTCATTTGGATGCACCTCCCGAACCTGCGTTGAAACAGCTGGGGTACGACAGACCGTACCGATGGAGGCTAGGCGTGCCCTCGGCGGAGGTCAAGACAATTTCTTGTCCTTACTGCTTTCAACGAGGGAGCGTCCAAGCGGTTCTTGACAGTCAGCCGATCAATCCTTCTTACAATCCTGTCACGTCCCTTCCCGTAGAGAATTCAGCCATGGAGCAGAGGAGAAGTGTATGACTCGCGTGATCGTCGCGTCGACGCTCTCTCGATAGCTGAGCTCGGCCTCGCCGCCCCGATGCTGGACCTGCCATTCCGGATTGCCCAAGCCGCCGTGCAGGTGGGGCGATTTCAAGCTTTCCGATGGGGGCTTCGGCTCGCTGCACACCGAGGCCGCGTGTTGCGGCTCGGCCCCGGGGCACACCGGAGCAAGCGCAAGCTCGACGGTGGACTTCGGAATCTTCAACGGCTTGGTCAGCGTCCACGTCGAAATGGTCCGTATGGAGATCCGGGCTAATCTGGTCGACCGCGAGGGTTTTGGACGTACCCGTTCACGCAGTAAGGGCACGAGACGGCCTGTCTCTGAGATCTCTGCTCTGTGCCCGAGTGGTTCGTTCTCGACGTCAGGCACGCTGCCCATGCCTTTCTCCGTGCCGCACAGAAACATGGCGATTTCACGGGAATCACCTCCTGGCATGCTTCATGCGCGGCACCTCGGCAAAGTATGGGTCATTCCGCAGGAAACTCTAGCGACACCTGCTAGAAAGGGAGGACGCCCATGGAACTTGTCAGCGGCATGATGGACGGTTCGCTCTCTTATGAGCTCAAGAATCGATTAGCGCCCCCATTTCCCGGACCCGGCTTCCAGCGGGGGGCGAAGACCAAGCTCAAGGAAGTCCCGATGTTTGAGGCGTGTAGCGAAAGGCAACTTCGGAGAATTGCCAGGATCGCCCGAATTTTCGACGCCCCGGCCGGCACCGTGATCACCCGTATTGGCGAGCCCGGGAACGAGTTCTACCTCATCCTCGATGGAATGGTAAGCGTCGACTTGTCGATGGGAAAGCCAGTGTCCCTGCGGCCCGGAGAGTTCTTTGGCGAAATGAGTCTGCTGGACGGATACCCGCGCTCAGCCACGGTCGTCGCTGATACACCAGTCCGCCTCCTCGTGATCGATCGGGAGAACTTCTCGGTCCTCCATAGAGAAGTGCCCGACTTCACCCAAATCTTGTTGGTCACGCTCTCGCGGCGTGTGCGGCAAACCGAACAACGATCGGAGCAAATGGGCGCTACCCCAGCTCAAGCGAGGGGCAGCAAACCGAACCCCGGGTGGGCGGAGTAGAGCCTGTTACCAACAGACGGGCTACGAATAGGCACACGTCAGCGCGTCCCGACGCGCGAGGAGCTCCTCCTCACCAGCAGCAGCAATTGCTGGCCCAATGCGAAGTAACCTCTCTTTCTTCTTCAGATACGTCGTCAGGTCCGCGATCGTGTCGAGTGTTCGACCACGAGAGCCGGCGGACCCGGGAGCTGAATGCCGATGTCGATGCCCACGTGTACTTGCGCGTGAGCGGGAACGGCAGCGGCGGTCACGAGCCGCTTCATGACCTTCTTCATCCGTCGGCAGTGAAGCAGCGGAGCGGAAGCTCCGCTCAGTGGCGATGCTCGGACGGAAGCCCGAAGCGCTGCGCTGTCTCTCCCGCGGCGTCGAACTGGATGAGCACCGCTGGCTCGCGACCCACAACCCAGGCGTCGTGACCCGGCTCCAGGACGACAACCTCCGGGGCGGTGAACTCGAAGGCGCAGCCGTCTCCGTACTGGCCCCGCACATGCCCCGAGCTCAGGAAGCCCACGTGCCCGTGCATGCACAGCGCGGTGCCGACGACGGGCTTCATGTGGGTGGACCAGCGGAATCCGGGAGGGTACACGACGCGCTTGACCTGACCGTTGGCCGCGGCGACCACCTCGATCGCCACGCCTCCCACCTCGTGGTGCCGAGCATTCTTGATCGGCCGATGCCCCGTCGCACGCCCGCTCGCGGGCTTGGGACTGCTGGCCACCGGCGCCTTCCGGCGCTTTGCCTTTACCCTGCTCCCGACTACCCGCTTCTTCATTTCCGTGCCCTCCCTCGCTCTTTCCTGCCGGGCCGAAGCCGCTGGGCTCCTCTGGATGTGCGGACTCCCCGAGCCTGCTCGGACCCCCGGCGGTCAGGATTTGCGCGACGTCTGCGAGAAGAACGTGCTCACCAATGGCCGCAGCGCAGCACTGCCGCACTTCGGGCATGCCACCTTGGCCTTGTCGTGCTCCCTGATCGAGAGGGTGATGTCCACTTCACGTCGACACGTATCACAGTAGTACTCGTACACAGGCATGGCTGCTCCTCCTTGAACCTCCTAAGCCCGTTGACCATCTGTCCGAATGACTCGGGCCCAGAGGGTACCGCCGGCGTCTTCCCACGGCTAGACGCGGCGCACCATAGCGACCATCCTCAGCGCACGTATCCAGGTCACGCTCGCAGGAGAGCCCACTTGGGCGTGAGCTCCCCTCCTTGTAGACAGTTCGACAGTACACTGTCCCTTGACGGATGGTTATCGACATAGCCCGCCCCAGTCGAGCTGTTCTGGAGCGGTTCGGTTAGGATTCTCGCCATGGAGTGAGCCGAGCTCATCACCCGCAGCGGGTACCGCTGGAAGGCTGATCATTCCAGGCAACGATCGCTGACGGCTTCCTCGCTGCGCCGCCTGCCCGAAGCGCAGCCGTAAGAGGCATTATTCGCACAGTCGGCCTTCTCGGGCCGCCGCCGTCACCGGGAGGCCTGATGCAGATTTATTGACGGGGCGCACGCAAGACGGTCCATCGAGAGTTGGCTACTTTGATTGAGCCAAGCAGGGGGTGCCGATGCCGCAAGAGATCGATCGCAATGACGTTAGGCGACTCATGCGGGAAGGGACGCAAGTGGTTGAGGTGCTGCCCACGGAAGAGTTCGAGGCTGATCATCTTCCGGGCGCCATCAGTCTCCCGCTCCGAAGCCTCGAAACCGAGGCCCAGAATAAGCTCGATCCGCTCCGGCCGATAATCGTCTACTGCTGGGACGCGGCCTGAGACCTGAGCCCACGAGCCGCGTGGCGGCTCGAGAGCCTCGGATTCAAACAGGTGTACGACTACGTCGACGGAAAGCTCGACTGGCTGGCGGCAGGGCTTCCGACAGAAGGGACGAACACCACGCGTGCTCGAGCTGGAGACGTGGCTCGCCGAGATGTCCCGACGTGCAGACTGGAGGAGCCGATGCGCGCGGTCCGCGAACGGGTGATGGCGGCAGGATGGGATGCGTGTGTGGTCGTGAACGACGAGCGCGTCGTCCTGGGACTCCTCCGGGCCGACGAGCTCCGGAAGGGGCACGAGGAGCGGGTTGAGCGAGTCATGCGGCCCGGTCCCAGCACGTTTCGCCCGCACGTGTCGATCGATGACATAACCAAGTTCATGGTGACCCATGACCTCCCCAATTGCCCCATCACCACGTCGGATGGCAGGCTGGTGGGCCTCCTGCGGAGAGAGGATGTCGCCAGCGCTACTCTACCGCTGCCTTAAACTGCCTAAAATCACCAACGTCGAGCAGGGAGTCCCGGAGGCTACCGGGAGCAGCATCAGCGCAGAGCATCGCTCCTTAGAGACAGCAGAGACAGCGATCGTGGCCGCGGAAACCGAATCACGAACACCGGGCGGCCTTCAGGGGCCTTGCGAGCGAACTTCAGGGAACTTCAGCGCCCGCGGGTGATGCGGCGGACTCGATTGTGCCGACTTTCACCATCTCCTCGGTCGTTTTCGCCCTCATCCTTGCAATGAGTGCCGAGTAGGGCGCGGTCGCGAGCAGACGCTTGAACTGCGCCCGATAGTTGTCGATGAGACTGACACGATCCACGATGACATCGCGTATTGTCCATCGCCCGCGACTCATCACCATGCGGTAGTCGAAGGGGACGCTGCGTCCGTCTTTGGCCTGGATGGTCGTTCTGACTACCCCGACGGTGCCCTCGGTCATTTCGCCCTCATATGTGACCTGGATGCGCTGCCCCCCGATCAAGGACGTGACCCACTTCAAATACGCTTGCTCCAGCAGATGCCCGAAGAGAAGGGTGAACTCCTCGCGCTCCGCTGGCGAGCGGACGGCCCAATGCGGCCCGAGAGCAGTCGGAGCGGCCTCACGCACGTCGAATACCGTATCCGCCATCTTCCGAATCTTGCGGAGAGTCTCCTGAGGATGCGTCTCGGTTCTTGCGTCGTCAACCACGGCGACGGCTTGTCGAAGGAAGTCGCGCAAGGTATCGCCTGGGGACATCGCCGACGCTCGGCTACAGGGAAAGACGAGAATCCCGAGGATCGCGACGGGAACCATCCAGGGAGAACAGCGTGAGGTCTTCATCGCAGGTCAGGCCAGGCGCCACTGAGCGAGCGACGCCCGTGCCTCACCCCCCCGCTGATCTGGGTCGATGGTCAATGCGAGCTGGGTCACCCCGGAGAGTTCGACGTGGTAGTCTTCGACCTCTCGAATCGCGCCAGGAGAGCTGAAATTCCACTGCTGGCGGAGGATGTGCCTGAACGATTGCCCACGGTCAGGCGACCAGGACAAGGCGAACTCTTGCGTCCGTGCCAAATCAGGCTCGATGAAGAGCAGCCAAATGCGCCGCAGCCCTTGCGGCCTATCGAAGATCAGCCTGATGGTTTGCCGTCCCGGTTGCGCGGCTCGCCAACCGGCTTCTGCTCCGGGCACCAGGGCTGACTCGATGGGATGCGCAGGATCTTCAGAGGTGACTTCGACGTGGGCCAAGCGCTCCAGGTCCAGCCAATCTCGGTCTGGGAGCGGAGAATCGTCGGTAACTAGACGGACTACGTGTTTACGCATCGTCATTACCTCAAGAGGGTCCTGTTCGCTCTCTGCTGGAGAGGCCAGCGCACTCGCGAGCACCGTCTTCAGGGTCGCCACATCGACAGGTTTCCTGAGGTACGCGTACGCGCCTTGCTGTGTGGCGTCGACGTGCATATCGAGATGTCCATGCGAGGTGAGCAGGATGACCGGCAGCTCCGGCTCTTGTTCATGGAGAACAGTCAGGAGCTCTAGTCCTGTCATGGAGGGCATAACGAGATCTGTGATGACGATCTTCGGACGTACCGCCGATACCATGTCGAGCGCTGCTCTCCCGTCGGGTGCGGTCCCGACTTCGTAACCCCATGCGGTGAGCAGGGCTCGGAGCCCTTCCCGGGCTGACGGGTCGTCATCGGCGACGACAATCCGCGAAATCATACGCTCCCTGTCAGCTGCCGCCTGAGTCAGGCGGCGCAACCCAGAGTCATCGGACCCATTCGCCTCATGACATCCACCTCACGACAAAAACAAGTGCATCGCCCGTGCCACAGGAGGAAGTCGCGAAGAAGGTCGCCGAAGAGCCTTTTGCTCTCATGGCTCGATACCCCAAGAGGACGCCAGGTCGTTCTTTTCCCATGCCAAGTAACCTTTTGCGTGGATGTCGGCAGGTCTTACGCGATCATCCGACGCCATCAGGCTCCTCGAGCGAAAGCTCGGCGAGGTCGGCCACGCCCGGGTGTCAAGCCCCGAGGTGGAACGCACGACGCTCACGCGTCGCCGAAGTATTCCGTGAGATGGCCGAGGCTCGATTCGACCCGCCCGAGCGACCGACGCAGGTTACGCGATCGCCGACGAGAGCACGCTGCGCGAGGGCGCGGCCAAGCTGGAGGCGCTCCTCGAGGCACAGCGCAGGGCGCTCCGCGTGGTGATCCCGCTGAGGAACGGCAAAGTCAGGGAGTGGCGACACGCTGGTCGAGGGTATAAGCGTCGCGGAACTGACTGAAAGAATTGTAAGTGAAATGGTGGGCAGGGACGGGATTGTGCTGAAAGGCCTCCGTGCGCGGCGCGTTTGGAGCGATCAGCGTCCGCCAGTCTTCCTCATAAGCCAGCCAACGCGCCCCCCATACGTTCCGCACTATCTTCCGCCTGCCGGACGCGCCGTGAAAGCGTCATCAAAAGGGTTTCGGTGAGCCCGGGCGCGTCCTTGAGAAGCACAGAGAAGTTACGGCGATTGATCATGAGGAGACGGACCGGTGTCTCCGCGACGATTGTGGCCGAGCGAGGGCCTCCATCTAGCAAGCTCATCTCACCGAAGAACGCTCCGGGCCGCAGAGACCCTCGCTTCTCCGTGGCCACGTCGACGCTCGCGGTTCCGTCCAGGATGAGGAAGAACTCGTCGCCGGGCTCGCCAGCACGAGTAAGCAGGGTGCCGGCCGGGGCATCAAAGACCCGTGCGATCCTGGCGATGCTCCGGAGTTGCCGCTGGCTGCATTCCTCAAACATCCGGACTTCCCTGAGCCGCTCGATCTTGTCCCCCTCCTTGACGGTGGCCCCTGGCGAAACAGGTTCCAGTCGAGCCTTGGGATCATAGGAGATCGATCCGTCCATCATCCGGCTGACGAGTTCCATAGGGATCCTCCTGTGCGGTTCGCACATGCCTCCCGGGCACTGGCCCTGAATGTCTAGCAGCCTATCACCCAATCACCTCATCCGCTGCAGCAGCACCGACAGGCGCGGGGAGCGGGTAGGTGGTGCCCACGGCACCTCGAAGGAGCGTTGCAAGGCAGGAGACGCAGAAGAACCGCCCCGGGTAGCTTTCACGAAGCAGCTTGCCCACCTCGTGTCGGGCTAAGTATTCGATCGAGAGGCTCATCCCGACTTCCTCATCCATAGCCTCCGTCGAAGTGGCGGATGCAGAGTCTAGCAGGACGGAAGGAGGAGGGCGAGCGGGTCAACGAAGCGACGCCGTTCACCTCGTGCGAGAGGATCGCTGTCAACTCCCCCCGGTGGCCCAGGGAGCGTGGCAAAGTCTGCTCAAAGCGACCGACAATCCTCGTCCATCATCGATGACCCACGGCCTTGGAAGTGCCTGTCGCACTTGTAGTTCCGCCCCGGCACGCGAGTTGCTCTGCTTGGTTCAGGAGGACAAGCATGAGCCCGCCGGCACCCCGGTACCCTAGCGACGAAAAAGAAATCTATCAGTTCGCCTGTCCCAATTGTTGGGCCGTCCGAACTATCACCTTGACGCCTGGCATTGACCGTCCCATGTGTGACTGCGGCTCCCCACTCTTTGTGTTAGGAGAGGTAGAGAGTGAAGACTCCGAATACCTTCCGCTCGACCATCCGCACACCGACCCGAATTGTTCATTCTGCGCGGTCCACCAAACGTCCATGCAGCACAAGCTTTGGTGTGCGATTTACTTCCTGAGGAATTGCAATTGCGGGTACGGTCAACGGCCTTAGCAATTGCCGGAGCCTCACGCGCACGACGGGAGTTGCAATCGGGAGGGGAGGAATCAAGTCACAGAGAGGGCGCCGCGCTCTCCGAACCTAGTGATTGAATGGCAGCCTCGACGGGACTTGAGCCCGCGACTCCGAGGCTGGGCCTCCACAGCCAGAGGCTACCTCGTGAAGCCGGTCAGCTCGGGAGTAGACTTTGCTCAACTCGGGCTAGAGCCAAAAACTCTCCAGACTCTCGTGCTCAACCCTGAGCTGTTTCTGTCAACCTCATGGGCACTCGTCAGGGGAGACCGGGCATCCACCCAAGGGATTAGTATCACCTGCGAGAGCGACGCGGCTCACTCGAGAGGAGACCGACATGTGCTTCGTGGATTCGGAATGGTCCCGACGGGGGTTCCTGGCAACCGGCATGGCGGCGGGCATCGCCACCGCCACTGCGAATCTAGGGCGGTCCCTGATCACTCCCGGCGCGGCGGAAGGCGCCGAGACTTCCCCGCGCGGTGGTGGCCCCGGTACCGCCGGCGTCAACTTCAAGTGGTTCGGAACCAATGGCTGGGAGATCACCTTCGGCAATAGGACCATCCTCATCGACCCATGGTTTTACCGGTTCGAGTCGGGATTCCTCCAAAACAAGCTGAAGATGGACGCCCCGCTGCCCACCGACACCACGCTCATAGACCAGCATGTGAACAAGGCGGACCAGATCCTGATCGGTCACGGTCACTGGGATCACATGGCGGACGTGCCCTACATCGCCAAGAAGACGGGTGCGATGGTGATCGGCTCGGAGAGCCATGCCAATCTCATGCGGGCGGCCGGCGTCGCGGAAGCCAAGATCGTGCAGGTCAAGGGCGGCGAGTACATGCAGTTCGACGGCTACACCATCGAAGTCTTTCCGAGCGTGCACTCGATGGGAGGCACGAAGAAATACGCGGTCCCCGGCCACGTCGTCTCCGTGCCGCCTGCGCCTCCCACGAAGCTCGGCGAGCTGCCTGAAGGAGATACTCTCATCTACGTGCTGACGATTGGCGGTAAGTACAGCATCTTCCTCATGAGCTCGGGCAACTATATCGAGCGTGCCATCGCGGGCCTCCGGCCCGACGTTGCCCTGATCGCTCCCTTGTTCTCAAACAATACCCACGCCTTCACCCCCCGACTCGTCAAGGCGCTCAACCACCCTAAGATCGTCCTCCCTACGCACTGGGATGACTTCGAGGCCCCGCTGTCTGAGCCCCCGAAGGACCTCCGCGGCATCTACGGCGACGTCGCCAACCTGGATCTCTGGGTGAAGGAAATGAAGACCGTGTCGCCCAAGAGTAGGATTATCACCACGAAGTACTTCGGCTCGTACGCACCGTAACGCAGTCCTATTCCTCCGAGCGCCTTCACAGTTCTGGAATGCATCCTGGGCGTCCTTGGTCTTGAAGTTGGGAATTGGATGAAACGCTCTCTTGATCTCGCTCGGATCCGCTTCCCCTTGCACAAGAAGCGATTCGCCTCCGTGTTCAGGCCAGATTCTCCAGACCCCGACCATCCGGACCGGGCCGCCACCTTTCTGGTCCTGAACGAACTTGAACGCCGCCAGAAAGTCTTTGGCGTTCATGATCTCGCAACGGTCAAGAGCCCAACTCGGGTGCGGTACCAGAGATGTGAATGTGGCTGTTATCGTCTCCGAGGCCTTCGGGTATCTTGTTCAGAACGGCCTGACAGAATCTGTCTAGTAGCCCGTCCCTTACGCGAAGACCGGAGGGCATCCATACGTCATTTGACGTACCCTTGAGCGCTTGACAAGCCGATGGTTGGGGCCACACGCTCATGCCCGAGCCCAGAGATCCGTGGCCGCTCGACCACCAACTCTTCACCCGGAAGGAGGTCCGCCATGGCCCACTACCTCAGCGACGAGGAGCTCACGCGAACAGCGCCGGCCGAGGTCGCCTCGTTCGCCTCTCCCGTCCCCACCCAGATCGTGTCCAACGGCGAGTTCAATCCGCTGCCCCAGACGCGCGAGCAGCAGCGCGTGGAAGCCCGGATCAAGGAACTGGCCGACGACCTCGGCCCCCGGCACGGCATGGACCGGCGTCAGTTCCTGGCTTCGAGTGCCGGAATGGCCGCTGCCTTCCTCGCCATGAACGAGGTCTTCGGCCCGGTCTTCGACGTCAGCCCGGCCGAGGCCCAGATGCCAGGCGTGGCCAACCAACGGGCGGGCGCCCTTTCCAAGCAGTTCATCATCGATGCCCAGACCCACTTCGTACGCGACGACTTCAAACAGGAAGGCCTGCTCGACCTCGCCAAGTACGCCAAGCAGAATTGGAACCCCGCCCTCTGGGGCGAGAACACCCTGGCGCGTTACAAGTTCGAGAACTACCTCAAGGAGATCTTCGTGGACAGCGATACGAAGGTGGCGCTCTTGTCGGGAGCGCCCTTCGACGACCAGACGTGGGACCTGCTGAGCAACGACCAGATCGCGATGGCCCGCGCCTCCATCAACAAGATCAGCGGCTCGCGCCGCCTCCTGGGTCACTCGGTCTTCACCCCTAAGCGGGCCGGCTGGATGGACGAGGTGGACCGCTGCATCACCACCATCAAGCCCGACTCCTGGAAGGGCTATACCATCGGCGACCCCCTGTTCCCCTCCAAGCAGCAGTCCTATTGGCGGCTCGACGACGACAAGCTGATGTACCCGTTCTACGAGAAGATCAGCAAATCCGGGATCACCACCGTATGCATCCACAAGGGCCTGCTCCCCGCCGACTACGAGAAGTCATGGCCGGGGGCGTGGGAGTACAACACGGTCTGGGACGTCGGCAAGGCCGCCAAGGACTGGCCGAAGATCAATTTCGTCATCTACCATGCCGCCCTCCGGCCGTTCATGGAGAAGCCCGACGACTCCCTGGCCGAATTCGAGAAGACGGGCCGCATCCAGTGGGCCACGGACCTGGCCGAGATCCCGGCCAAGTACGGGGTCAGCAACGTCTACGGCGAGGTGGGCACCGCCTTCGCCAACTCCGCCGTGACCAACCCGCGCTTCGCGGCGGCGTTCGTCGGCACCCTCGTGCGCGGGCTCGGGGTCGATCACGTGGTCTGGGGCACCGATTCCCTGTGGTATGGCTCGCCCCAGTGGCAGATTGAGGCGCTGCGGCGATTGGAGATCCCGGCGGACATGCAGAAGAAGAATGGCTTCGCGCCGCTCGGCGCCGCCGACGGTCCGGTCAAGACTGCGATCTTTGCTCGCAACTCGGCGCGGCTCTACCGGATCGACATCCGGGCGGCCCAGAACGCCATCACGGGGGACAAGGTGGCCGCCATCAAGGCCGAGTACGTCAAACTCGGCGGCATGCGAAGCAACGCGCGCTATGGCTACGTCCATCATGTGACCGTGTAGCCCGTATCGCCCCTGTGTCGCGCGGGGGCCGTGGCAGACCGAACAGGCCGGCGTCGGACATCCCGATCCGGCCTGTTTGCCACTTTCCTGTGATCCCAGAGACGCCAGGCAGTACCGCCGTGTTCAAGGAGCTCGC
>Ga0137403_10001618_pt1 | contig 28255 bp, 25 predicted proteins | sample CZOMad2_1_16fung_FD_122057 | JGI IMG/M metagenome (GOLD analysis project Ga0137403, IMG submission 122057) | Vadose zone soil fungal communities from Angelo Coast Range Reserve, California, USA - CZOMad2_1_16fungal (Hybrid Assembly) | ecosystem: Environmental > Terrestrial > Soil > Vadose zone... | reverse complement strand
CTGCCACGAGGCTGGCAGCGCAACTCATTCCTCAGCTTCGGAAACAGAATCCAGACGCGCATCTCTGTTGTTACGGCTTGTACGCTCCTATGAACGTTGAGTATCTCTGCGCGCTCGGCGTACCCACCATTCTCGGCGGCGAATTCGAAGAAGGGCTCGTGCAACTGGCGGAGCGCCTTGCCACGGATGGAAATACAATCGCCCAGCCAGCGGAATCCATGATCTCCCTGGCCCGTTTGCAGTTCGAAGTGCCGGATCGATCCGGAATGCCTGCCATGGAGAAGTATGCGCATCTCATCGTTCCCGGAGATGGTTTTCGCATCGTTGGTTCGACGGAAGCAAGCCGCGGCTGCAAGCATCTTTGCCGTCATTGCCCGATCGTGCCGGTCTATAAGGGCGTCTTTCGAATCGTCAGCCGCGACGTGGTGCTCGAAGACATTCGCCGCCAAGTGGCCGCGGGGGCGCAACACATTACCTTTGGCGATCCGGATTTCTTCAACGGCATCCGTCACGCCATGGAACTCGTTGCGGCGTTTCATCAGGAATTCCCGACTGTCACTTACGACGTGACCATCAAGATCGAACACTTACTGAAATACAAGGAACACTTGCCCACGCTTCGAGACACCGGCTGTCTCTTTGTGATCAGCGCCGTCGAATCTCTGGATGATGCCGTGTTAGGTTTTCTGGACAAGGGACACACTCGCGAAGACTTCCTCCTCGTCATAAAAAGGTTCCGCGAACTTGGCATGACCCTGCATCCCACGTTCGTGCCATTCACTCCCTGGGCGACCATGGAAGGCTACCTGGACCTACTGCGAGTGATCGCGGAACAAGGCGTAATCGAAAATGTCGCACCGATTCAGCTTGGCATCCGTTTACTCATCCCGGAAGGCTCGCGCATGCTGGAATTGGAAGACGTGCGCCGCATGATTGCGCCTTTCGATCCGCAGTCATTGGCTTACCCTTGGGAGAGCGCCGATCCGCGACTGGACGCATTAAGCGAAACCGTTCAGGAGATTGCCGCCGCGGCGGAGCGGCAAAAGGAATCGCGGCCGGGCACGTTCGAACGCATTTGGAAGGCGGCTCATTCCGCGGCTGGATTGCCCGCCCCGCAGCTCAACCTGTCCGCGGGCCCCCAGGCTGGAGTCCCGTTCCTCAGCGAACCCTGGTACTGCTGCGCCGAGCCGACCCGCGACCAGTTGATTTCCATCGGCGCGCCTAAGCCACTGGTAAAAAACGCCGTGGCAAGCGCGGATAGCTTTGTTTGACCCCAGCGCGGAAAACGCGCCACACATGACACATCCTGCCAAGCGATTGCTGCTCTTCACCGCGAAGCTCGGTTACCAGACGCGCAGTTTTGAAGACGCCGCGCGCAAGCTGGGCGTGCAGCTTGTTTATGTTACCGATCGATGCCACCAGCTGGAAGATCCCTGGGGCGATCAAGCGATCGCCGTGCATTTCGAATCGCCGGAAGTGGCTGCCTACACAGTGATGGAAGCGCTTCGTGGCCAGGACGTCGGCGGGATTCTTGCTCTCGGCGATCGGCCCGCCGCCGCTGCCGCTTATGCCGCTCGTGGCCAGGGAATCCGTTACAACCATCCCGCCGCCGTGGAAGCCTGCCGCAGCAAGCTGCGCATGAAAGAAGTCTTTCGAGATGCCGGACTCAATGTCCCATGGTTTCGGAATCTTCCCATTGATCCCCCGCCCGAGCCCGTACTCCTGGGAATCTCCTATCCATGCGTTCTGAAGCCGCTTTCGCTTTCGGCGAGCCAAGGTGTAGTGCGCGCAGACAATCGCGAGGAGTTTCTCGCTGCGGCGGCACGCGTCCGGCGCTTGCTCAAGTCCCCGGAGATACTTGCCACTCGCGAGCCGAATCTCGATCAGATGCTTGTGGAAGGATACATTCCCGGCAAGGAAGTAGCCGTCGAAGGTCTTCTCAGGGATGGCGTTCTGAGGAAATTGGCGATCTTTGATAAGCCCGATCCGCTCGAAGGCCCTTACTTCGAAGAGACGATTTACGTCACGCCCTCGCGGTTTCCCGAATCCGTGCAGCATGCCATCGAGAAATGCGCCATAGATGCAATTCGGGCTTTGGGTTTATCACACGGACCGGTCCACGCGGAGTTTCGCATCAACGATGACGGCGTATGGCCACTGGAAGTTGCGCCCCGGCCGATCGGCGGTCTTTGCGCCCGCTCACTCCGATTTTCGTTTGATGTGCCAAGCGAACCAATCGGGCTGGAAGAACTGCTGCTTCGTCACGCGCTGGAACTCCCCGGATGGAATTCGCCACGCGAACAAATTTCTTCAGGCGTCATGATGATTCCCGTTCCCAAGAGCGGAGTATTGGAAGGCGTAACCGGCGAAGAAGGCGCTCGTTCCGTTCCAGGGATCACCGAACTGTCGATCACGGCCCGCTTGCGCGATGCCATTGCCGCCTGGCCTGAGGGTTCAAGTTATCTGGGATTTCTTTTTGCGCGGGGAGACACGCCGGAAAAAGTGGAACGAGCGCTTCGTGAAGCCCATGAAAAATTATCGTTTACGATTACTCCGAACTTGCCAGTCGAACATCCCGCCACACGCCGAATGACCAACCAAGGGAACTAACCCTTTGCCTTGGGCGCAACGTATCCCTCCGGCAATTTCGCGCCTTCGCCGAAGAAAAACTGCTCCATCTGTTCTTCCATGATTTTCTGCGAGTTGGGATCCAGGGGATTCAGCCGGTATTCGTTCATGACCATTTTGGAATGCTCCAGCCAGAGCTTCCAGGCGTCTTTCGAAACGCTCTCATATACGCGCTTGCCGAGCTCTCCTCGCCAGGGAATGCGATCCAGTCCGGGCAATTCCTTGCCGAATTTGACGCAATGCACCATGCGCGTGCCTGCTTTGACCGGTTCGCTGGCCGCCGGTGTCGGATCACAAGATTCATTCGCCATGCTATTCTCCTCACGCGCGTTCTTCCTCCTCACCTTACTGCAAACCCGGCGAAATTCCTAGTTGCGCTCTTGGCTGCCGGAGAGCATCCGTAATACGATTGCACCTGACGGGGTGGAGCCGCATCCATCTTGATACGATTGGAAGCTATCCTTAACAACGCGCTAGGGGAGAGTGGCACTGGCGCGGCATAAATTTCGCATCTTTTCATGTTTGCGCTTCATCGAATCGTAGGGCCGCGACATTGTCGCGAAGATGATAGGAGCTGCGCCCTTGGCGGAAATCACGACGCTGTTCTGGGACATCGGCGGCGTTATCCTGACAAATGGCTGGGATCGTTGCTCACGAAAAGAAGCCGCAAACACTTTTCACCTCGATTGGGAAGAATTTCAGGACCGCCACGACCTCTCTTTCCCGGCATTTGACTCCGGACAAATCACCTTGAACGAATATCTCGACCGCACATTGTTCTATCGCTCGCGCAGCTTCACGCGCGAAGAGTTCACCGCCTTCATGTTCGCGCAGTCCAAGGAATATCCGGATACGCGCGCCATCCTCGATAAAGTCTCGCGCTCCAGAAAATATTTTGTGGGCGCCATCAACAATGAGCCACTGGAGCTCAACCAGCACCGCATCGAAGCCTTCGACCTTCGAAGAAATTTCCTCGTTTTCTTCAGCTCTTGTTACGTTCGCTCGCGCAAGCCTGAAGAGACGATCTTTCGCATCGCTCTGGAAGTCACCCAGCGTGCGCCGGAGAAATGCCTTTTCATTGACGATCGGCCGCTGAACCTCGAGAGCCCGCGGCGTCTGGGCATGAACACCATTCAACATCAGAACGCGGAACAATTGCGTTCCGAGCTTGGAAAATTTGGGGTTGAGGTATAGTTTTGAGCGCTGCATCAGGTACCTGAACAAGGCGCAACTTAGCGGAGGGTTTGACGATGGCGGGCGATTCGAGTCGTTCCGGTTCAGTGTATGGAGGCGCCGCCGAGCCTTGCACAGTCGTTCTCTTCGGCGCCTCGGGTGACCTCGCCAAGCGCAAAGTCATCCCCGCGATGTACGACTTGGCGATTCACAATGGGCTGGGGCCGCGCTATGCCATCGTGGGCTTTGCGCGCACGCCCATGTCTGAAGACGCTTTCCGCACAACTCTTGGTGAAGCGGCCGAGAGCATCTCCGAGGTTGGGCCTATCGATCCGAACCAGTGGGACCAATTCGCTTCCAACCTGTATTACTCTCCCGGAGATTACGCGGATCCAAATGCCTACGCACAGCTCGCCAAACGCCTCACGGAATTGGAGTCTGCAAAAAACATCGGCGGCAACCGTCTGTTTTATCTTTCCACGCCGCCGGAAGTTTATCCGGACATCGTCGAGCAGCTTGGACGCGCCGGACTCGCTCGCCCATCCTCGCCGAATTCCTGGGTTCGCATCATTATTGAGAAGCCCTTCGGACGAGATCTTGCTTCCGCCAAAGCTCTGAACCAGATTGTCCTCAACGTCTTCGACGAAAAGCAGGTCTACCGCATCGATCACTATTTGGGCAAGGACACCGTTCAGAACTTGCTCGTGCTGCGTTTTGGCAACGGCATTTTCGAGCCTCTTTGGAACCGGAATTACGTCGATCACGTGCAAATCAGTGCTTCGGAAACGCTTGGCGTCGAGCGCCGCGGCGGTTTTTATGAAACGGCGGGAGCGCTCCGCGACATGATTCAGAGTCACGTCCTCCAACTGACCTCATTGGTGGCTGTCGAGCCTCCCGCTTCCTTTGACGCCACCGCCGTGCGCAATGAAAAACTCAAAGTGTTGCAGTCTATCCGCCCCTTCGATCTGGAAATGGTGGCGAAAGCGGTTGTTCGCGGACAATATGCTCCCGGAAAAATCGGCGACAAACCCGTGCCCGGCTACCGTGAAGAGCCCAACGTGAAGCCGACATCCAAGACTGAAACCTTTGTCGCAGCCAAACTTTTGATCGACAACTGGCGGTGGGCCGGCGTTCCAGTTTATCTTCGAACCGGCAAGCGCCTCGCCAAGCGCGCCACCGAGATCATGATTGAGTTCCGATGCGCCCCGCACATGGTTTTCCGCGAAAAAGGAATTGAGCCCAACCGCCTCGTCTTGAATATTCAGCCGGACGAAGGCATCTCCGTTTCTTTTAGCGCCAAGCGCCCTGGGACCGAAATGGGCATCGGCAACGTCACTATGAATTTCAGCTATAAAGAAGGCTTCGGAGACGCCTCGCGCAGTGCCTACGCAACGCTCCTCAATGATTGTGTGCGCGGTGACGCCACGCTCTTCGATCGCGGCGACAGCGTGGAAGCCGCCTGGGCGCTCGTCGATCCCATTCTCGATGTCTGGACTGCCGCCAGGACCGCCACCGTGCCACAATATCCCGCCGGCAGCTGGGGGCCCCGAGAATCCGATCTTCTGCTCGAACGTGACGGCAGGCAGTGGTACAACCCATAGATGCTACAATTGGTTCATTAAATCGATTCATGAGATTTCGGGGGAGAAAACACTTGATCCTTGCAGGGGACGTTGGCGGGACAAAGTGCAATTTGGCGCTTTTCTCGGAAAAAGGCGGCACGCTTACGCCCGTTTTCAAGCAGCGCTTTGCCAGCAAGGAGTTCGCGCAATTCGAACGCATCGTCAAGGAATTCTCGCGCCAGGCCGCCGATCATCTGGGGAAGGAAAGCATCGTCGCCGCCGGCTTCGGAATTGCTGGTCCGGTGATCAATGGCACCGTGAGAGCCACGAATCTTCCGTGGATCGTCGATACCGCCAGCCTTATCAAGGAACTAGACGTTCCGCACGTTGTTCTGTTGAACGACCTTGGCGCCACCGGCCACAGTATCGAGCATCTTCCACCGGAAGATTTCTGCATCCTCAATCCAGGGAAACCCGAGCCGGGCGGAACCCGTGCATTAATTGCGGCAGGTACCGGCCTTGGCCAGTCGATTCTTGTGTGGGATGGCGGCCGCTATCGCGTTGTGCCATCCGAAGGCGGGCACTCGGATTTCGCGCCGCATACCGAGCAGCAGATTGAACTGTTGCGCTTCATGCGCCGCCGCTATCCTCAAGTAAGCTGGGAACTCATTCTCTCCGGTCGCGGCTTCCGCACCCTCCACGAGTTTCTCGCACCGAAGGTTATACACGCCACGTTTGAAGACCCCGACGCCGATCCGGCCCCGGAAATCACCCGCCGCGGGTTGGACAAGTCTTGCCGCGTCTGCTCGGACACGCTGGATCTTTGGACCGCTATCTATGGCGCCGAAGCCGGAAATCTTGCGCTGAAAGTTCTTGCGCTCGGCGGCGTTTACGTTGCCGGCGGCATCGCCGTCAAGATCCTCGAAAAAATGAAGGATGGTACTTTCTTCCACGCCTTCAAGGACAAATGGAAATTCGAGGGTCTCCTCAGCAATATACCGGTCTCCATTGTCCTCAACGAATCCGCCCCGCTCCTCGGCGCCGCCTACGAAGCTCTCGCCGCCAGCGACAAGTAGCGCCCTTTCGGAGTTCCATGTTTCGGATTCTTTTCTCTCTGTGGTCTTTGTGCCCTCTGGGTTAAGACCCCTTCATGCCAGCGAACCCCCAACACGCTCGCGGCAATCCCGTCCAAGTTTCGTACCTCGATTTTCGCATTTCGTCTTTGCATGAATTTTGAATCACCATCACGCTCCTTCAGCACGCGTATAATTCAAGAATGGAGCACCGGGAACTTGTTGTCGTCAAGACATTCGGCAGCCGGCCCGAGGTAGATGTCGCGAAGAGCGCGCTTGCGTCGGCAGGCATCGATGCGATCATCGAGGCTGACACAGCCGGCCGCATGCGCGAGCACCTTGCATGGTCGGGGATTGGATTTCGTCTGCTCGTACGTGCGGACGACGCCGAGGCGGCGCGCGATTTTCTTACAGCCGCAGACGAGGCAAGCATGAATGAGGACGACGAGATGTAACCGTACCGAGCCGCTTGCTGACCCTTACTGAATCCTCAAGCGAAGATGTTGCAGGCGTGAAACGTGCTAGCGTAATCCAAATGGCCTTCCTCGAAGACCAATTCAGCCTCTGGAAGCCCATCTCTCGCGTCGCGGGAATCGCCTGGCTCAGCTTCTACGTTCTTTTCCTTCTTTACGCCTTTGCCGACCGTTCCGGTTTCCTCTTCCTCGACTACGTCAATCTGATCATCCATGAAGGCGGCCATTTCTTCTTCAGTTGGTTCGGCAACACCATCATGATTCTTGGCGGAACCCTCGGCGAACTGCTCGTCCCGCTCCTCTGCGCCATCTATTTTTTCTGGCAGCGCAAAACTACTGGCTTCGCTTTCTCCAGCTTCTGGTTCTTCGAAAATTTCCCTTACATTGGCACTTACATGGCCGACGCCCGCAGCGCCTCATTGCCCCTCGTCGGCTCCGAGGAGAGCGACTGGGCCATCCTCTTCGGCCAGTGGGGCCTCCTCGCCCAGGATCAGAGAATCGGCGCCTCCATGCGCACCCTCGGCTTCCTCGGCATGCTCGCCACCACTGCCTGGCTCGCCTACCGCCTCCGCCAAGATGCCGCCTCAAGTCCGCACTCGCAATCCTGGTGACGACCAAACCCGCTTCAATTCACCTCTTCGGCTCAAAATCTTTGCTAAACTGAACTGTTGAGATTCTTCATCGAGCTGGCCCCGCGGGACGCTTCCCCTATCTACGCAGAGGCCAAGGAGCTGAGTATGAGCAGTGCTGTAACCACCCAGGTGACCGATCTTCAGAACTACGTGAATGGTGCCTGGCGCCGCGCCACCGCAACCGAATACTTTGACGTCACCAATCCCGCAACCGCGGAACTCCTCGCGCGCACACCGCTCTCGACTTTCGCTGACGTGGACGCTGCCGTCCAAGCCGCTGCCGATGCTTTCCCGGCTTGGCGCAGAACGCCTCCCGGCGAGCGCGTTCAATATCTGTTCAAGCTGAAAAATCTTCTCGAAGAGAATCTCGACGATCTCGCTCGCGTCATCACCCTCGAAAACGGCAAGACCTTTGCCGAAGCCCGTGCCGAACTTCGCCGCGCCATCGAAAACGTTGAAGTCGCCTGCGGCATTCCCATGATGATGCAGGGCTACAACCTCGAAGACGTGACGCCCGGCGTGGATGAAATGCAAATTCGCCAGCCGCTCGGAGTCGTCGCCGCCATCGTGCCCTTCAACTTTCCCGCGATGGTTTCCTATTGGTTCCTCCCCTACGCCATCGCTTGCGGAAATACTTTCATCCTGAAGCCCTCCGAGCGCGTTCCCCTGTCCATGCACCGCGCCTTCGAGCTTTTGGAGAAGACCGGCCTCCCCAAAGGAGTTGTGAACCTCGTCAACGGCGGGAAAGAAGTGGTGAATGCGCTCTGCGACCATCCGCAAGTGCGCGCGATCAGTTTTGTCGGCTCCACTCCCGTCGCCAGGCACGTCTATACTCGCTCGGCCGCCAGCGGAAAACGCATGCAATGCCAGGGCGGCGCAAAAAATCACGTAATTGTTTTACCCGATGCGGACATGGAGCTTGCCACTCAAATCATCAGTGACAGCGCGTTTGGCTGCGCTGGCCAGCGCTGCCTCGCCGTTTCCGTCGCCGTTACCATCGGCGAAGCGCAAAAAACGTTTCGCGATTCCATCGCGTATGCCGCTTCTTCGATTCGCGTCGGCAATGGTCTCGACGCCGGCGTTCAGATGGGCCCGGTAATCACGAGGGAAAGCAAGCAGCGCATCGAGTCACTCGTCGCGGCGGGTGTTGGCGAAGGCGCCAAACCCATTCTCGATGGGCGCGATACCAAAATCCCCAAGTACGAATCAGGAAATTTTCTCACGCCTACGATCCTGGATGACCTGCCGCCCACCAGCCAGCTTGCCAATATCGAAATCTTCGGCCCCGTGCTCAGCCTGATTCACGCTAATTCCATTGATGAAGCCATGGAATTTCTTCGCCGCAGCCCCTATGGCAACCAGGCATCCCTCTTTACTACGAGCGGCTCCGCCGCGCGCAAATTCCGCTACGAAGCGCCCGCGGGAAACATCGGCATCAACATCGGCGTCGCCGCCCCCATGGCCTATTTCCCATTTAGCGGATGGAAAGAAAGCTTCTTCGGCATCCTCCATGGCCAGGGCCGCGACGCGATCGAATTCTTCACCGAATCAAAAATCGTAGTCGAGCGCTGGTCGCGCCAGGAAACCCGCAAGTTCTAGTCATGTTGACAAAACCTCTTCATCTTGACGTGCACGAACAAATCGAGTGCGCACAAACGCTCGCCTCGCGCTTTTACACCGATCCCGCAATCCTCGAAATCGAAAAGACCCGCATTTTCCAGCGCACCTGGCAACTCGTCGGAACTCTCAGCCAATCCTGCGGAGAAGTAAACGGCATAAAGCGCGCCATTACCGATCCCGAAAGCTTTTTCACCACCGAGGTCGCCGGCGAACCTATCATCGTCGTTCGCGACAAACAAGGTGAGTTGCGCGCCTTCAGCAACGTTTGCCGCCATCGCGCCGGGCCCATCGCTCTCGGCAGCGGCTGCAAAAATGTCCTGCGCTGCCAGTATCACGGCTGGACCTACACGCTGGACGGCCGCCTGATCGGCACGCCCGACGTCGAAGGCGTCGAGTTCTTTGACCGCGGCACAATGGGCATGGTGCCCCTTCGCTGCGAAACCTGGGAACAGTTCATCTTCGTGAATTTCGATTTGAAAGCCGAGCCGCTCGCAACTTACCTCGGTCAAATTCCCCAACAAGCGCGTGGTTTTCAGTTCGAAGGTCTGCAATTTGCCGAGCGTCGCGACTACGTCATCAATTGCAACTGGAAAGTCTACGTGGACAACTATCTCGAGGGCTACCACATCCCCATCGCCCATCCCGGCCTGATGAAAGAAATTGACTATGCACAGTATCGCACGGACACTTTCCGCTACTACTCCCAGCAATTCGCGCCCATCCGCGCCATGAAAGAAGAAGACGCGGGCGAGCGCATGTATGCGCCCGGCGCCGGCTTGCAACAAGCCCTCTACTTCTGGATTTTTCCGAACTTGATGCTCAACATCTATCCCGACAACATCTCGACGAACGTTATCGTGCCTCTCTCCCACGAAAAGACGCTCACCATCTTCGAATGGTTTTTCCACGATGTGAGTTCGGCAAAAAATCAGGAGCGCATCAAGCGCGCGGTGGCCTTCAGCGATGAAGTGCAGCAGGAAGACATCGGTCTTTGCGAAAACGTTCAGCGCGGTTTGCGCTCTTCGACCTATGACCGCGGGCGCTACTCCGTCAAGCGCGAAAATGGTGTTCACCATTTCCACATGCTGCTCGGCGAATTCCTCGGTCAACCCTGACGGTAAGCTCCGCGAAAGGGAAATTGTGGTCGTCATCATCATGGGCCCAACTGGTTCCGGCAAAACCACTATCGGCACCATGCTCGCGACACAACTTAGTTGGCAATTCGCCGACGCCGACGCCTTCCATCCGCCCGCCAACATCGAAAAAATGTCCAAAGGTATCCCGCTCAACGACGCCGACCGCGCTCCCTGGCTCGAAGCCATGCGCAAAGCAATTCTCGAATGGATCGCTGCCGGGAAAAACGTCGTTCTCGCTTGCTCTGCCCTCAAGAGCGCCTATCGCGAGGAGCTTCGCGCCAGCCCTGAAGTAAAAATTGTTTATCTGAAAGGAAGTTACACACTCTTTGCCGAAAGAATCCGCCACCGCCACGGGCATTTTGCCGGCGAAGGCATCCTGGCGGGTCAATTCGCCGATCTCGAAGAGCCCGAAGATGCCATTACGATCGACGCGGCGAAATCTCCGGAACAAATCGTCGCGGAAATCCGCAAGCAACTCGGGCTACCTTGAAATGCCCGATTTGCCGAAGCAAAGACTTCAGCGCTTTGCAGGCGCTGGTTGCGGCGTCGCAGCCGGCGCGTTCGGCGTTCCGAAACTCACTTTGGGGACAGCACGCGCGCCTTCTTCCGTCTTGAAGTATGCGTCGTTACGCGTAAACCCGCTAAGGCCTGCGACCATACTGTTCGGGAAGAGCGCAATGAAAGTATTGTAATCCTGGACGGTCTCGTTGTAGCGGCGGCGCTCGACGGCGATGCGGTTTTCCGTCCCCGCCAATTCGTCTTGCAGACGCAAGAAATTCTCATTGGATTTCAGTTGGGGATAATTCTCAACCACGACGAGCAAGCGTCCCAAAGCAGAATCCAATTGTCCATTCGCCGCTATTTTCTCAGCCGGCGAATGCGCGCTAAGCAGGGCGGAGCGCGCTTTGGCGATATCGCCGAAAACTGTTTGTTCCTGCGCCGCAAAACCTTTCACCGTCTCCACCAGGTTGGGGATCAAGTCGGCGCGCCGTTGCAGCACTACGTCCACTTGGGCCCACGCGGCGTTCACCGCCTCGCGTTTCACCACCATCTGATTTCTGCGGCTGATGAACGAACTCCCCAGCATCAGCGCAATGATCACCAAAACAACGAGAACGATCAGACCTGTTTTCATATCCGCCTCGAATCATTTGAATTTACGAATGTGCATTCTTCACGCGCCGCCATTCCCGCTTGGGAAAGTGATGCTCCAGCGTGTCCACGGTTTTCTCCAATGCCTTTAGATACGCACCGTACACTGGAACAATTTCGCCGTGGAATTCGCCCGTCTCGCGCAGCTTCTGCAGGGGGCCGAACGCCGCCATGTCCGAGCCTGTCAGCGACGCTGCTCGCGCAACAATATCATGCGCCGCCACCGGGGGCTCTTCTCCGAAAGCAATCACCACGTGGCGCAGCAGGGTCAGCACTCCCGAAAACGATTTTCGTAACACTGGCGTCAGTTCCTTCGAATTCCCCGGCAAGCGCAGATAGTGTTGGCGCAATTTCAAGATGGTCGTGCGCAAGTCATGTTCAATCTGCACGCGATGGAGATTCATCGGAACTTCAATTTCCGCGACCACATCCGCTCCGTACAGCACGCGCCGCCCGTGCTTCATATCCAGAATTTCGATCGCGAAGACGTCCGCGGCATGCTTTAGCTCTTCTCGCGTGAAGAAAAGCGGCGCAGGTTCTTTCTGTTCTACGCACCACCATCTCACCACGTGCGCGAGGCGTCCCAACTCCTCGACAGTCAGCGAATGAAGGATACAAGCCACGTTGAGATCCGAGTGTCCTTCGCGAAAATTCCCGCGCGCTGCCGACCCGAACAAAATAACGGATTCGAGATTCGCCGCGGCGAATTCCTTCAGCCTCTTGACCAGTTCCCCCAGTTTTGTTTCCGTTGAGAGCATTTCTCAGCCGTTCCTTTCCTCCAGCGCTACCAGTCCCCTGAAGCGCCTCCGCCTCCGCTGCTGCCGCCGCCAAATCCTCCAAATCCGCCGCCTCCGCCGTCACCGCCTCCGCCGAAACCGCCACCGCCCCAACTGCCTCCCGAGCGCCTTCCGCTGTTGCTTGCCAGCATTCCCAGCAGAAACCAGAGCAAGCCGCTGCCGCCGGATCCGCCTCCACGCGATCCTCGTCCACCTCGGCCAGACAGACTTCCAATAACACGAAAGAAAATAATCAGACCAAGAATGACCCAGAATACAGGGAATCCAATATTCCCTCTGCCATTCTGATTTCGAACCGCGGGAGGCTGGCCGTTCAGCGTTACTCCTGCATCGTCCGCAATGTATTTGGCCAGCTGCCAAGCGCCAACCTCGGCTGCCTTACCGTAGCCGCGCTGGCGCAAGTAGGTGACCATTGCGCGTCCCGTATCTCCGGCTCGCGCATCATTGATCACCGGTTCGAGCCCGTAGCCGACTTCGATGCGGTATTTGCGCTCGTTGGACGCGACCAGCAATAACACGCCGCGATTGTCTTTTTTACTTCCGACGCCAAGCTGCTTGAAGAGGTCTACCGCATAATTCTCTACGCTTTCGCCCTCGAGCGATTGAACCGTCACGATCGCCATCTGCGCGCCCGTTTTCTGCTCTACCTCTGCGCATAACGCTTCGAGTCTGGTTTTCGTATCTGGATCGATAACTCCGGCCAGGTCGGTCACATAGCCAGTGGGATGAATCTTCTTAATGTCTTCTGCCGCGCAAAAACTCGCGCTGAATAAAAGGAGACAGGGAAGCAGTGCGGTTCGAAAGACGTGGATTCTTCGCATGCAGTGTCCGAACGTAGTCGCCAGATGACTATAGGGCGAGGCGCAACCTACTGTAAAGCGGCATCGGTGTTCTCTGTTTTCTTCGTACAGGAGGCAGCCTTGCGAGGGTAACGAGTTCGCACCTATAATCCAGTGTCTTTGCGGTGCGTCTGCCGCGTGTACATCAGGAGGATTCGTGCCGGTTGGAACCGCCTTTCACGAAAGAACGCTGGCGCTGTGCGAAAGCCTGAACTACCGCGAATGGTCGGGCTATTACACGGTCAGCGTTTACGAGATGCACCACGAGCACGAGTACAACGCCATCCGCAATTCCGCGGCGCTGATCGATATTTCTCCGCTCTTCAAGTATCGCGTGACGGGACGCGACGCCACCAAGTTTGTCAACCGCGTGATTGCCCGTGACATCAATAAAGTTGCCGTCGATCAGGTGATTTACTGCTGCTGGTGCGATCCCGAAGGCAAAGTGATCGACGACGGAACGATCACCCGGCTGGGAGAAAACGAGTATCGCTGGACCGCCGCGGACCCAAGTCTGCGCTGGTTCCAGCAGAATGCTCTGGCGCCGGACGTAACGATTGAAGACATTTCGGAGCAAACCGCAGCGCTGGCGCTGCAAGGCCCGACATCCGGAAAATTGCTTCACGAGGTAGCAGACGCGAACATCACAAACCTGAAATATTTTCGCGTGACGCATGGAAAAATCGCCGGCGTGCCCGTGGACATTTCACGCACGGGATACACTGGCGATTTGGGATTCGAAGTGTGGATGCCTTGGCGCGACGCGGTCAAAGTGTGGGACGCGCTGGTCGCCAAGGGCAAGGCGTTTGATATTCATCCCGCGGGCATGATCGCGCTGGACATCGCACGAATCGAAGCTGGCCTGATCTTGATTGAAGTGGATTACATTTCGAGCAAGAAGGCCTTGATCGAGTCGCAGAAATATTCTCCGTCGGAAATCGGCCTTGGCAAGCTGGTGGATTTGAAGAAAGAAAATTTCGTGGGACGCGAAGCGCTGGCACAAGAGGCGAAGAAGGGCTCGGAGCGAGCGCTTGTAGGACTGGAGATCAACTGGAACGAAGTCGAGGCGCTCTACGACAAACTGAAGATGGCGCCGCAGGTACCAAGCATGGCGTCGCGCGTGGCTGTGCCCGTGTATCGTGGCGGCCGGCAGGTGGGCAAAGCCACGTCTACCACCTGGTCGCCCACGCTGAAAAAAATGATCGCCCTGGCCTGCGTAAGCCGCGGGAGTGCATCGGTGGGCACAATGTTGAGCATCGAGATGACCGTCGAAGCCGTACGCCACACCGTTACCGCAAAAGTGGTGCAGCTGCCTTTCTTTAATCCCCCGCGCAAGACGGCGATTCCAGTGATATAAGCCTGGTTCGAATTTTTATTTGGTTATCAGCGCATTTGAACTGATGTGATATCCAATCAAGGCAGGCTGATCTCCCTTAATCTTCCAGATAAATTCTTCCTGAGCGTTGCCTCCATCAAATTTTGTTTGATAGTTCAGCCGTACTCGCGTTCCCGAGGTCGAAAAATTCACAAAAAAGCCTGTTTGAGAAGCGTTTTGAACCCTTCCCAGTTTCCGGTGGACGGCACTTATAAAGTCGAGAAAGTCCTGGCGCTTGGTGGCCGTGCGAAGGGCATCGTCGGCTTCCGAATAGATTTGAGCAAATTGCTCGCTATCCATTTGCGCGTGAACGTGAGTCGTTGCTTCCTTTGCGATGCGAAGATTTTCGCTGGAACCGCAACCGCCCAGGAGCAGCGCAGATACGAAAAGGAAATGCGGCCAAGAATCCCTCAGCATTGTCCACCTCCGTTACTTCATGAATTACAATCATCAGATTCGAACACATTATGGTCTTCGGTCAACTAATGCTCGAAGTGACAGGTCTGATCGAATAACAGGGCGCTAGGGCGCGAGGCGGTTGTATTTCTTGAGCACTTCGCGGAGTTTCGCGTGGGGCAGGGCGATGACTTTGTGATTTTCGATGCCGGTCATGGTTTCAGCGGCAATCATCGCGTTGATGATGGCTTCTTCGGTGGCCTGCACGGTCGCAGCGAAAACGGGCCCGAGCTTGTCGTTGGGCAACATTTTCAGATCGACGACGTGGTCGGTGGCCGCCGCGCCGGGATTGGCGGTCGAGAACGCAATGAAAATGTCTCCGGAGCCGTTGCCGGAGATACTGCCGTTGCGTCCGAGCCCTAGTGAAACGCGGCGAGCCAAGCGCTTGAGTTGATGCGCGACGAGCGGCGCGTCCGTCGCAACAACGACGATGATCGAGCCGTGGTCGTCGTTGGCGAAGGATGTGCCGGTGTAAGGAACATCAGCGGCAATTTCTCTTCCGACAGGAATTCCGGCAATGCGCAAATTGTCTTTCGTGCCATAGTTGCATTGCACAAGAATTCCAACCGTGTAGCCGCCGTCTTTTGCATCCAGCTTGCGGGAAGCTGTGCCGATTCCTCCCTTGAAGCCGTTGCAGACCATTCCCGTGCCACCGCCCACGTTGCCTTCCTGGACAGGACCGGACGCGGCCGTATCAATGGCGCGCAAAGCGTGCTCGGGCTTCACGTGGAATCCGTTGATGTCATTGAGCCAACCATCCCAGGTTTCCGCAACGACCGGCAGCGACCACCATTCACTGCTGGGATCGGGCTGCGCGTGATTGACGCGCCATTGAATGACGGCGTCGCGAACAACGCCGACGCTGTGCGTGTTCGTGATCATCACGGGCCCTTCGAGAAAACCGGACTCTTCCACCCAAGTCGTTCCGGTCATTTCGCCGTTGCCGTTCAGCGACCACCAGCCTGCGAAAACGGAATTGGTCATCGAGTCCTTTCCGCGCGGAAGGACTGCGGTCACTCCCGTTCGAACCGGTCCCTTGCCAACTTGCAATTTTCCTTCGCCGGAAATGAGCGTCGTATGTCCGACGGTGACGCCGGAAACGTCGGTGATCGCGTTGAGCGGGCCGGCTGTGCCGTCAAAAGGGACACCGAGATCGCGGGCGCGCGGCTTCGCAGGCGGATTGCTCTGCGCCGAAACCAACGACGCTATTGCCAACGAACAGGAAAGAATGGCGAGATATCGCAAAGGAAAATGATGAATCATTTATCGTTTTTCTCCCAGGAGGATCGAGCCGAACGTAAGAGTTCTGTGTTTCTTTTCAAAGCCTTTTCGAGCAGCGCTGCTTGTTGGCCCGCCAATTTCCAATCCTGCTTTTCTACGGCTTCGGTGAGACCGGGAAATTCCAGATGCGCATACGTGTAGCGCGAGGAATAAAGAAGATGCTGAAACCACGGCCGGCCCGGAATGCCCGCAGGGTCAAGCCAATTGGATTCGACTTGCAGCAACTGTTGGTTGAGACGCTGAATCTTCTCCGCTGAAGCCGATCCTGAAAGAAGATCGCGAGCGGCAGCATCGCGCAGGAGGCTTCCCGCCCTTTCGAATTCACTGATGCGCGCATGGAGTCGTTTCACGGAGAGACGCCGCGGCTCGCCACGATTCTTTTGCTCGAGCTCGCGCAAGAATTGTTCCAGGGCTGCTGCGTTAAAGCCGAAGTCAAAGGGAAGAATGTCTGAGTTGGCCAGACGCAGCGCGACGAGGCCCCAAATCCGAGTCAGCGCGACGTGGTATTCGAACGTGGGATCGCCAATGTGCGACATCCAGTAATAATCGTCGTACATCGAGTGGTATACGCCGTAGTCGCCCGTAAATCCGAGATTGATCACCGGCCTGCCAAGATGATTTAGAAATACAGTGTGGTCGGAACCGCTGCCGATGCGCGTTTCGACGAGTGCGCTGTCGAATGGCGAACTGCTTGCTTTCGAATCGCGCATCGATGTGGCGCGCCATGCCTCGTAGAGTGATTTTCCCGAAGGCGCGCGCAAGTCTTTCGAAGCTTCCACCAGCATCGGCGCGAGCGAAGCGACGGCGGCGGGCGAAAAACTTAGCCCTTCCGGACCTGCCGTGGTGGCGGCTCCGGCGACGGATTCATCCACATTGAGGTAGGCGACGAGTTTTTTCTTCAGATCATCGGCAAATTGCTCGCCCCATTCCGTCGAGCCCGTGAGCGCGTATTCTTCGCCGTCCCAGCTGCAAACCACGATGGTGCGCCGCGGCCGGATGCCACGCTGTTTGAGTTCACCAAGAGAGCGCGTTAGTTCCATCATCGAAGCCGTGCCGCTCGAAGGATCGACGGCGCCGTACACCCACGCGTCGCGATGATTTCCGAGCAGCACCCATTCGTCGGGAAGTTCGCTGCCGCGAATGCGCGCTTCGACGACCGTGTAAGACTGCATGCTGGTGTCCATATCGATTTTCACGTGGACTCTTACGGCGCCAGTGAATCGATATGTGATCGGCAGTGCGCCCCGCCAATCCCTCGGCGCTTCAGGGCCGGTCATGTTTTCGAGAAGTGGTTTTGCGTCGCGCCACGAAAGAGACAGCGCGGGAATTTTCGGCAGCGAGCGCGCTTCTTCCGGAGCGATGTGCTTTGCGCCGGGAACGGAAGCCCAGCCGGGGGTCGTCGGATCGCCGGGAACAATGTAATCGTAAGTGATTGCGCCGCGCTGGATGTGGCTCTCCGGACCCCATGGGCCATCGGGAAAAACTTTGCCGCGCGCGGAGCCGTCTTCGGCGGGATCAGAATAAATGAGCAGGGCAGCCGCGCCTTCGCGCTCCGCAGTAAGCGCCTTGAAGCCGCGATAGCTGTAGGGATTCGAATAGCGCACGAGAACGATCTTGCCTTTCACGCTGATGCCGTTTTTTCGAAGCAACTCATAATCTTCAGGATTGCCGCTGTGCGCGTAGACGACTTCGGCGGTGACGTCGCCGGACGCGGAATAACCAAAGTAGGAGCCCGGCACCGCGGGATTTCTTGTGTCCGGATCAATATCGTATGCATCTTCGCGCAGAGACGCGTTGAAGCGGACCGGCTCGGTCATTTCAAGCGAGACGCTGCGCGGACTCGAGTGCAAAACATCGTAGCGGCGAAGCGCGACGTCTTCCCAACCCTGTTTGCGCCATTCCTCGGCAACGAAATCGGCGAGTTGATTATTGCGTTCGGAAGCGGCGGGATGCGGTTCGGCGGTGAAGGTGCGGAGCCATGAGCGCGTTCTTTCGGGAGACGGTATGGATTGAAACGTTGATTCGAGCTCGTGCTCAGCCGTGGCATGCGCTGGTGAAAAACCAAGAATCGAATGTGCCGGCGGAGCTTCCTGCTTGAGCTGAGCCGAAAGTACGAAGGCTAAGGGCAGCGTGCAAAGAAAACAGACTGCAAGACGGCGCAAAGAAGTCCGCATATCTATTTTGTTCTCCAGAAAAGAGCAATTCTGTGCAACGGCCAAATCTAGCCCGCCGAATCACGCCGAAAACACTCTTGTCACTGCCGACTGTAGCGCGTGAGCAATCAGCGCGAACTCTTCGGACGAAATCGTGAAGGGCGGCGCGAGAAGGATATGGTCGCCGCGCAAGCCGTCAACACAGCCTTGCGTTGGGTAGGTGAGGACACGTTCCTCCAGACAGGCGTGGCGAATTGTCTCCGCGATGTTTAGTTCTCTGGGGAAAGGCTCGCGAGTCATTTTGTCTTTGACGAATTCCACACCGATAAGCAGACCGAGACCTCGAACATCGCCGACGTTCGGATGGGATTGCAGCGGAGAAAGCGCGCTGCGGAGGTCTTGCGCGGCTGAATTCACACGGTCAAAAAGTTTGTGCTCTTGGAGGTAGTCGAGGACTGCGTTGCCGGCGGCCGTGGACACAGGATGCGCCTGATACGTGAAGCCATGCATGAAGGCGCCGGAGCCATGCTCGAAAGCTTCGACCACGCGCGCCGAAACGAGCACGGCGCCGAGCGGCGCGTAACCGCTGGCGATCCCTTTTCCCACTAAAATCATGTCCGGCTCGACGCTCCAGTGTTGGACGGCGAATGGTTTTCCTGTGCGGCCCATGCCGGACATAATTTCGTCGGCAATTAGAAGGATTTTATTTTTGCGGCAGATTTCCGCGATGCGCGCGGCGTAACCTTCGGGAGGAACGGCAGCGCCAAGCGTCGCGCCGACGACGGGCTCGAAAATAAAAGCCGCTGCCTGATCTCGCGCCTGTTCTCGTAAATGGACCTGGAGATCATCGGCGCACACGAGTTCGCATTGCGGAAAAGTTTTTTCGAACGGACAGTGATAGCAGAAGCACGGCGCGATGTGGCCCCATTCCGAGATGAGTGGTTCGTACGATGCGCGGCGTGCGACATTTCCGCTGACGGACATCGCGCCAAGAGTGCTGCCGTGATAGCTCTGCCGCCGCGAAAGAACGCGGTAGCGATCCTTCTGGTCAGTTTCGAGATGAAACTGGCGTACGAGTTTTATGGCCGTTTCTGTTGCTTCGGAACCTCCCGATGTGAAATAAACGCGGCCGCCGTTCTGAAAATTCGGCGGAGCCATCGCGAGCAGGCGATCGGCAAGTTTTTCCGCCGAAGCAGTGTGAAATTGCGACGTGTGCGCGAAAGCAATCTGCGATGATTGCTCGGCCATGGCGCGACTGATTTCCGGAACGCCATGACCGATGCTGACGACGGCAGCTTGCCCGGAAGCATCGAGGAATCGGCGCCCGTCGTCGGCGATAATCCAGCATCCTTCCCCGCGAGTAGCGATGGGAAAGGTCTTCTTGAAGTTGCGGGGGAAGAGTCCGCTGCTGGTCGGCATGAGATGTCCGGAGAAGGATTGTAGCAGAGTCGAGAGTCGTATCCTTGCGACAGTCCAAGGCTTCGCGTTGAGAGTGGCAGCGGCAACGGACGTGTCCGATATAGCCAGTTGTGCTACGCTTGCGCCACTTCCTTTAACAATGATGCGAATATTTTTCTACAAATCCATGAATCCGCGGAAGCGCGCGTGACAGATTCATCGGCCGGGCTCGTACGAACCATCGGGCGCTGGAGCCTCGTTGCGTTGATACTAAACACGATGATCGGGGCGAGCATTTTTGGCTTGCCCGCATTGATCGCGGCGCGGCTGGGAAAGTGGAGCCCCGTCGGATTCCTGGTGGCGTTCGCCGGAATTTCCGTGATCGCGGCGTGCATGGCGGAGGTCGCGTCGCAATTTCGCGAGGCGGGCGGACCGTACCTCTACGCAAGAACGGCGTTCGGACCATTTCTCGCGATTCAGAATGGCTGGTTGACTTGGCTCAGCCGCATCGCCGCGGTTTCCGCGGTTGCCAATCTTTTTATTGCGTATCTGGGCGAATTTCTTCCCGGTGTCCGGGCGCCCTCGGTGCGGGCCGGAGTTCTAACAATACTCATCGGCTTTCTGGCCCTGGTGAATTATCGCGGTGTGACCGGCGGCAATCGGCTCAGCAATTTCTTCACGGTGACGAAACTGACTTTGCTAGCGTTTTTTGTACTTACGGGCCTTGCGGCCCTCGCCCTGCATCCCGCCATCCGTGTTGAGCCCGCCGCCACGCAGGTCACTGCCGACGACTGGTTTGAAGCCGTGCTGCTGATGGTTTATTCATACGGTGGGTTTGAGGCGGCGCTCATTGCGACAGGAGAGACGCGTGACGCACGCAAAGATATTCCTTTCGCGTTGTTTACCGCGATTGCCGCAGCCACCATTTTGTTCGTGGCGGTACAATATCTCGTTGTTCACACGATTCCGGACGCAGGCGCGTCCAAAGCACCGGCGGTGGAATCGGCGCGCCGGTTTTTGGGGCCCATCGGCGTGCGGCTCGTCACGGCCGGGACGTTGGTTTCCGCCTATGGCTATCTCAGCGCCAACATGCTGCACACGCCGCGAATTACGTTTGCGATGGGACAGCGCGGAGATTTTCCGGCATTTTTCGGAAGGATCCACCCGCGCTTTCGCACGCCGCATCTTTCAATCGTGATTTTCGCCATCGTTCTTCTCTTGTTCTCGGTCGCGGGGAATTTCCGCTGGAACGCGATGCTCTCCAGCGTCGCTCGGCTTTTTGTTTATGGGTCCGTTGCAGCCGCGCTTCCGGTGCTCAGAAAAAAGCAGCCGCAAGCGGACCGCTTTCGCCTGCCGTTCGGCGTCACGATTGCCGCACTAGCGCTGCTCTTCACCGGAGTTCTCGTGACGCGGATGCACCGCGCAGAACTGATCGTGATTTCCATTACCGCTGGACTGGCGTTTGTGAACTGGCTGTGGGCGCGAAATCGCGAGCCGATTCCTTAAGCAACGGGGCGGCGCTCCACGCTATTGGATTCGACAGCGAAACATGCCAATATCCGTAATTCTGCACGGCGCGTTGCGGCTCACCGTGTTCTAAGGGAGAAGCGAGAAATGAGAATGTCATTCATTCGATGCGGTCTTGCGATTGCGCTGCTGTTGGGCTGCGCGTTTCCCGGTTGCGCGCAGGAAACCGCGAAGCACGCCATCACTTTTGACGACATGATGAAGCTGCATCGCATTGCGGAGCCGCAAGTTTCGCGGGATGGGAAATGGGTGGCGTACACGGTATCCACTCCGGACATGGACACGAACCGCGGCGTGAGCAACATCTGGGTGGTGCCCACGGCAGGCGGAGCCGCAATGCAATTGACGCAGAGCGGGCACGATTCCTCGCCGGTGTGGTCGCCGGACGGTAAGACGTTGGCGTTTCTCTCGTCGCGGGCTGGCGAATCGCAAGTGTATTTGCTTTCAATGGAGGGCGGGGAAGCACACGCGCTGACGAAACTCTCGACCGGGGCGGATATCGTGAAGTGGTCGCCGGATGGGAAGACGATTGCAGTTACGTCTTCCGTATATCCGGACTGCAAAGACGACGATTGCAACAAGAAGCGCGATGAAGAAAAAGAAAAAAATAAAGTGAAGGCCCATGTTGCCGAGCATCTGCTCTATCGCCACTGGACGCACTGGAACGAAGGCAAGCGCAGCCACTTGTTTGTGATTCCAGTCGATGGCAGCGCCTCACCGCGCGACCTCACTGCCGGAGCAGACTACGATGTTCCGCCGGATGAGCGCGGCGGACCCGGAGATATTAATTTTTCGCCGGATGGAAAAGAGATTTGTTTCACCGCGGTGACGGACAAGATGGAGGCGATCAGCACGAACGGTGATCTATTCATCGTTCCAGTGGCAGGTGGCGAGGCCAAACGCATCACCACGCAGCCGGGATTCGACGGAAATCCGGTGTATTCTCCGGACGGAAAATACATCGCGTATCACGCGCAGCTTGTCGGGGGATACGAGGCGGACCGCTGGCGCGTGATGCTTTACGACCGTGCAGCGGGAAGAATCGAGAATCTTACGGAAACGTTTGACCGCAGCGCGGACGAACTGGCGTGGTCGCCGGACAGCAAGACGATTTACTTCATAGCGGAGAACGAAACGCAGAAGCCAGTCTACGCGATGGCGGCGCGCTTTGGTGCCCAACAGAAGCAAATTGTCGCCGGCACTTACAATACGGGAATTTCTTTCAGCGCGGACGGCAAAACGCTTGTTTTTGAGCGGACGAGCCTGACGCTCCCGGCGGAAATTTTCACGGCAGCGGGCGATGGCTCCGGCGCGCGGCAATTGACGCACCAGAATGATTCGATTCTGGCGGGGCTGGAGATGAACGCGCCGGAGACATTCTGGTTCGACGGCGCGGAAGGTACGAAGGTGCAAGCAATGCTGATCCGTCCGCCGAAATTCGACGCCGCGAAAAAGTATCCACTGCTGGTGGTCCTTCATGGCGGGCCGCAGACGATGTGGGGAAATTCGTGGGGCTACCGGTGGAACCCGCAGGTTTTCTCCGGGGCAGGATACGTGACGCTGATGATCAACCGGCGCGGCTCGACAGGTTACGGACAAAAGTTCACGGATGAAATCATGAACGATTGGGGCGGCAAAGCGTACGTCGACGTGATGAACGGCGTAGACTTCACATTGAAAAAATATCCTTTCCTCGATGAGGCGCGCATGGCGGCGGCCGGCGGCTCTTACGGCGGGTACATGGCGGACTGGATCGCCACGCACACGGGCCGGTTCAAAGCGATCATCAGCCACGCGAGCGTATACGACAAAGTGGCGATGTACGCGACCGAAGAACTCTGGTTTGAAGAACATGACATGCAGGGCACACCGTGGTCGAATCCGGAAAGCTACAAGAAGTGGGCACCGGTCACGTACGCAGGCGAACTGGGAAAATTCAAGACGCCGACGCTCGTAATCGCGGGCGAGCGTGACTACCGCGTGCCGTACACGCAATCCTTGGAATTTTTCAGCGCGCTGCAGCGGCAGGGAGTGCCATCGAAGCTGGTGGTTTTTCCCGACGAGGGCCACTGGGTGTTGAAGCCGCAGAACAGCCAATTCTGGTACAAGACGTTTTTAGATTGGCTGGCGGCGTACGCGAAATAAGGCGATAGACTGAGGAGAGCGGTACTTGAGCCGCCCACCTCACCGAAAAGTTTAGGTGCTCACTTCACGGTCGTAGTAAATACCTCCTCCATCAGAAGGTTCGTCCGGCACCCAGTTGATGATTCAAGTTGCCGGCGACTGTCCGTCCAAATCGGATGAGAGATGCCTCCGCGGGAGGCCAATCCTTCGTAATCGCCCTGCTGATTGCCATAGTTGATCGCCGAGCAGGGAAAAATCCCATCGCAGTCGTGCTCGTTGGAGCTTATGGAACTCACTCGCACATTGGGAGAACGAAACGTCACGCCGCCATCAACCGATTGAGTAAAAAAAGTGTCGGTCATGAAGCGGAAACCCGTGGTGTCGTTGCGAGTGTCGTAAAAGGAGAGATTGACGTCCCCTGTCACGGGGTCAACGGCAAGCCACTGATTGAAACGGTCCACTGGCTGCGTGAGTTGATCGGTCGCGGGGCGGGGAGTCGTCCAAGTGGATCCTTTATCGTCGGAAGAAGATACCAGAATGTCGGTCACTCCGGCGGGAGTGAGATCCATCCAGGAGCAGTAGAGACGCCCACGATGGGGGCCCGTTGAGCGGTCGGCGTCGCAAGCCGGGTAAACGAGGGCGCGGCGAAACATTTCTGCCGGAATGCCCACATCAAACGCGGCTGTTTTCAGCGAGAGCGTGCGCTGCTTATCCCACGTGACACCGCCGTCAAGAGAGCGATTGAAGGCAATCAGATTATTCTTGTAATCATTCCAGGCCACGTAGACTTCGCCGTTGGGTCCGACAAATGGGACAGCGCCAATGCCCTGGCTCGGGCCGGAAGGATTGTCAACACGGGCGACGGCAAAAGTAGATCCGGCATCCGAAGAGCGAGCGACGTGGATACCGCCGTCGATGGCGTTCCCGCCGCTGGAGGCATCCCACGCCACGTAAACGCGATCGCGGAAAGGGCTTGCCGGATTCGTATCTGAGGTAATCATCGGCTTGTCATTGAAGTGATTCGAGCCACTCTGAAATCCAAACAGCGTGAGTTGCTGATAGCTTTTGCCTCCATCGGCCGAGCGCGCCACTGCCATTTGTGACCCATCAACACCATTGCCCGCTCCGAAATACACGACGATGTAGCTATAGAAAAGATTCCCACGTGTGTCGAAGGCCAACGAAGGGTCTGAGCCGAAACGGGTGTCGTTAGTGCCCTGGAGCGGCGGAGGAAGCGGCACGTCAACGCCACCCCAGGTGGTTCCGCTGTCGGTGGAGAAATAACCGCGCATGGGATCGCGGAAGATTTCGTTTGAGCCTGCCGCCAGGGATTTGGCGGATGCGGGATTGATTGTTATGTAAGTCTCACTCTGCGGACCGCACTCATTGGAGACGTCGACGTTGCTGCCAACTGTGAGAGAGGAATTGGAACCGCCACCGGGCGAGGCGGCATTGTGCGCGAGATACTGGTATTTTGCCCACCAGGTCGGATTGTGGGTGGAGTTGTTCTGCGCAAAAGTTTGCGACGAAATGAACCCACAAGTTACAGTCAGCAGGGCAATCTTTTGAAGCCTATTCATAGTTGGACTCCTTGATCGGACGACGCGAACTCAGCGGGGAGGCTCTTTCTTACTTCCGGGGAGGAGGGAAGTCAAGCGCCATGGAGTTAGACGGATGGCCACGGTCCTGCGCCGGGTTCCTGCGGAGAAATGAAGCGCTGCTCTAGCCCGGGGAAAAGAGCTGCCGAAGGGCGCGACGCGCGAAACGGAAAAGATGGTAGAGCAAGAAGGCAGAAAGCGCGAGGAGTGCGGCAACGATGATGGTTGTTGCAACGGGATGAACCGAAGCCATCCAGGCCAGCCAGACAGCGAGGACGTCTTCGCCAAAACTTAATGCCCAATTGCTGAATGGTTCGGGACTGGCGTTCACGGCAGCGCGGGCACTGGCTTTTGTGCCATGCGAAGTAAGAGCGACTCCGCCAGCGATCAACGCGGCGCCCCAGCGCCATTCCGGTGGAGCGCTCCCGGCGGCAGCAAACGCGAGAAGCGCAGCGGCGGGTGGCCGGATGAAAGTGTGGATGGCGTCCCAGACGGTGTCAACGTACGGAATCTTGTCCGCGAAAACTTCCAGAAGATAGAGCGCGATGGCAATTCCAAGAACCCAGGGATGGGCAAGAGCCTGCAATCCCGGCGGGAGACGGAGCACTCCGAAGCGCTGGAGAAGCCCGAGCGTCGCGACAGTGGCGTAGAGATTGAGGCCGGAAGAAAATCCAGCGCCCAGGGCGAGGCCGAGCGTTTCGACGGGACTCATTTGCACCATCATAGCAAGGGGAAACGGTCCCATCAGGCAGTAACTTCGGGCAGTAACTAGCGCATGCACTGAGCGCAGTTTCCGTTTGACCGACCGATAAAGTAAAGCGATTCTGTTGGCAGGCGGTCATCCATGTTTGGGCTCGGCCATCTTTTCTATCCCTGGGGCTTTCTCGTGCAGGGCCTGGCGATTGTGCACTTCATCAGGCGGCGGCCGGAGAACTATTGGTTTTACGTCATCTTTTTTCTCGGACCGCCTGGCGCCGCCATCTACATCCTTGCCGAGGTGCTGCCAGATCTGGGATTGCTTCGCGGTGTGTATCAGGGATTCGGGCGAAGGTCACGGGTCAAAATTGTGGAAACGCAAATCCTGGATAATCCTTCGCCGGCCAACTACGAAGAGCTGGGTGAGCTCTACAAAGATCTGGGGCAATTTGAGAAGGCGCGCGAAGCGTTCAATCATGCGATCACGGGGCGTGGCGATTCCGCCTACACGTTTTATTCGCGGGCGCAGTCGTCGCTGGGTCTGAACGATTTGGCGGGCGCCATTCCGGACCTGGAGCACGTGGTCGCGGCGGATAGAAAATTCGACTATTACCGGGCTGCGGGATTGCTAGCCGATGCGTACGCGCGGACGGGACAGCTGGAACGCGCGGATCAGCTTTTCGCGGAGGTCACGCAGATTTCGACGACTCCGGAGACGCTGTACAACTACGCGAGCTTCTTGAATACCGCGAACCGGCAAAATGAGGCGCGCGACTGGTTGCGGAAGCTGGAGGCAAAGAAGCGCACGCTGCCACGGTACATGCAGAGGCGGGAGCGGCCATGGTTCCGGAAGGGCAAGGCACTGCTGAAAGAATTAGCCACCGCGTAGACCTCGCCACTGATCACATCTCTTGCCGAAAAGGCTGAAGTCTCTGATTACCTCCCCCACCCCCTGTTTTTTGTCAATGTTGCATCTAAAGGACTTAGGTCTTGTATAAGTGGTTTAGAATCAACACTTGCGGGCATTTCTATATGTGTTGATTCTAAAGGGGTTTAGATTGCACCAAAATTGTGCGAAATGGGCTCCTCTCAGCCGTTTTTCATCAGCGTTCACCCCAGAGTTTTTTAATGTCCGCGACACTGACGAATTGATGCCGTCCGTGATTGTGGCAGTAGTGACAGGCTCCATCCAAAAAGCTTCGAGCCAGAACGACATCAGCGTATATTTCTTCTGCCGCTGGTTTCGGACTCGGAATAGTTTTCAGGTTTCGAATGACATCTTCATGGTCAGGCCACATTGTCTTGTTCCTTTTCTTCGAGTATGAATCCTAAGTCGAGTAGGCTCCTGGCGATCTTTGCTTCGGTGGTCCTCACGCTGGTTGAAAAAACACGGCAGGGATGGCTCATGTCCGCCAGGATGTTGGCTGCTGCGTCTGCGATTAGACGATCTTTGATTGGCGCACCTGGGAATCCCCAAGAGGGTTCGCCGTTTTGAATTCCCTGAAACAGTCTGTTACGCTCAACCAGATTTTCAATTAGGAACACACCGTATACCAACGAGTCCGGTCCCTGGGCACGAGTCACCGATACAATCAATTTTCCAGCTTCAAAATCTTCCAGCAGTCGCTTCGCCTGGTCCGGGTCATCCAATCGCGGTGTGAAAGGTTCGAATGCCGCAGCCATCTTTGTAAATTTGAACATGAGCGTAATTAGTTCTGCCGCAGTTTGAGGCTGTAAGTCTTTAGTCTTCGAATATGCCTTGGATAGATTCGGTTCAGACGCGCCTACAATTCCGAACCGATTAGCGACAGCGGAAACTAGACCCTTGGTCCAGTTCAGCTTCTCCGCCATTTGTTCGATCTCAAAAACACGCTGTTGCTCGGTAAAGCCCATCAGTGACTCCGTGAAACATTTCTTTGTCCAACGTCGGGGTAAAATATAAAATTGCAGAACTACATTCTGCGATTCAAAAACCTAAATTGTGTTGGAAGTTCCTGCTAAGGAATTTTCCGCCTGCTACCGAAGTAAGAAGGGCTTCACTTTGGAATGAAGCCCGTCTTCGGATGTCTCCGTTTAAGGAGTTCAGCCCCTAGCAGGTGGGGCTGAATATCAAAACTGGCGAACCACCGGAGGAACTCACGTATGATTTCACCTGAAAAGGAAGCCAAAATCTTTGGCGATGTCTCTGTGCTTCCCTTCGCCTTCTTCGATGCCGTGGAACTCAAGTCATCTGAAGGCTAAACTCGCGGGACCCGTGGTCCCTCTATATGTGGCTCCAATGGGGTCGCCCTTACCGGGAATGCCCGTCACTAGTGGCGTGTATTACCTGACGATTATCGCGTCGGGACCCCTTGGTCCCCCTACTAGGAGCGCTTATTGTGGCACCACTCCGCTTAATTGTGGCACCACTCCTCTCAAACGCCAACCATCCCATTGAAAAATAAAGGCTTGCGGATGAACTGAGGCAACCTGGTCCCAGGCTAGTCTAGTTTCTGTCGCGAAACGCAAAATACCACGTTAAATCAGGCGTTCGGAGCCTTTTCTCATTATTTTTCTTGACAA
>Ga0137403_10001617_pt1 | contig 28256 bp, 25 predicted proteins | sample CZOMad2_1_16fung_FD_122057 | JGI IMG/M metagenome (GOLD analysis project Ga0137403, IMG submission 122057) | Vadose zone soil fungal communities from Angelo Coast Range Reserve, California, USA - CZOMad2_1_16fungal (Hybrid Assembly) | ecosystem: Environmental > Terrestrial > Soil > Vadose zone... | reverse complement strand
CGTGCACATGGACATGGTGGGCGGGGGGCCGGAGACGAAGGCAGTGTTCCACGTGACACGCGGGCCGATGAGCTTGCCGAGTTTTGTGCATGACGTGGCATGGGCGTTTGCGGAGTTTGTGAATGAGGAGTCGTATAAGTTTGCGGCGACGGGGAAGGCGGAGTATCCGATGGTGGCGCCGGAAGGCGGGAAAGAGCCGCTGCGGGCGGAGTATTCGGCGTACACGATGGGCAGCGACCACGATGTGTATCAGGATTCGTCGTTTGGGATACCGGCGATCTATTTAAATGACTGGCCGGACCGGTACATTCATACGAATTTCGATACCGCGGCGAATATCGATCCGACGAAGTTGAAGAGGGCGGCGTTTATCGGGGCCGCGAGTGGGTATTCTTTGGCGAGTCTTACATCGATGCAGATGCCCAGTGACAAAGTGCCGGACGTGATTTCCTTGCTTTCAGAGCACCGATTGGTTTCCTATGAAACGCTTCTTCATCGCTGTGAATCACTTAGTGCGTTTGATTGTGGCGAGACCACGCGGCCATTTGTTGACCACGAGATTACAAAAGTAGATTCGATCCTGCCGTTTGCTTTCGTGCCGCCCAATTGGCGAGAGATGGAATGGAAACATGCGCGATTGCTTGAGACGCAGCTCCTAACAGGAAGATCGCTGAGAACAGAGTTGCTTCTGGGAGATCTCGGCAGAACGTGGAAGCGTAAAAGAGAGCAGAAGGGTCCACTGGCAGTGTTTGGGTACGACTATTTAGCGGACCATGTGAAGGCGGCGAAAGTGGCGACACCGAAGTTGTTGAATTATGAGGGGTTGTGGGGCGGCGGCGAAGAGTATGCGTACGAGGTTCTGAATTTTGCGGATGGGAAGCGGAATGCGCAGTCGATCCGGGATGCGGTGTCGGCGGAGTATGGGCCCGTGCCGTTGGAGATGGTGGTGGAGTATTTGAGGGCGCTGGAAAAGATTGGCATTGTGGAAGAGATGAAGTAAAGGAAGGCAGAACGAGAAGATTGAGCGAGCAGTAAAATAAGCGGCTGCAATGGCGGTGGACTTGAGGAGGGCTAGATGCCAACCATTGAAGGAAAAGAAGGGCGGTTGTGGATTGATACGTACGTGAAGAAGGCGGGCAACTTTTCTGGAGTAATGAAGGCAGTGCGGGCGCTGGTGAAGAAAACGGCGGCAGACTGCGAGGAATACGTAAGCCCGTGGAAGACTCCCGCGTTTGATTCGAACGGACCGCTATGCGTCTTTGTGCTGGGGAAAGAACATGTAACACTGGCATTTTTGCGGGGAGCGATGCTTGCCGATCCGGAGAAACTGCTGGAGGGCAAGGCGAAGGGCGTGCGTAACGTAAGGCTGCGGAGTCTGGCGGATGTGAAGCGGCCGGGAGTGAAGAGGTTGATTGTGGAAGCGGCGAAGTTGAACAAGAAGGATCCGCCGTCGGGGAAGATGGTGGGGATGAATAAAAGGCGGAAGACTGAAGGAAAGAAATGAACAGGCACACGCGGGCTTGTGCGAGTCTATAGCACCGTGTGCTAGCATCGGAAATTGCGTTGATGCGCCGGCTGCTCCGAGAGCGGCCCGCCTCAGAAGGCGGGCCCTACAAAGGCAAGACAGAAGAATGGCGACGACGATGAAGGCGTTGCGGAAAATGCGAGCCTCGAAGGGCCTGCAGATGGATACGGTCGCCGTGCCGGCGATTGGCCCTGCGGACGTACTGGTGCGCGTGAAGACGGCTTCGATTTGCGGGACGGATTTGCACATTTATGGGTGGGACCGCTGGTCGCAGGGACGCATCAAGCCGCCGGTAACGCTGGGGCACGAATTTTGCGGCACTGTCGAGCGCGTGGGCGAGGAAGTGCGCGCGGTCAAGGCGGGCGATTTTGTGAGCGCGGAGATGCACGTCAACTGCGGGCATTGCCACCAGTGCCGGCTTGGTGAAGCGCACATCTGCCAGAATCTGCGCATTATCGGGATCGATCAGGACGGCGCGTTCGCGGAATTCGTAAAGATTCCGGCGTCGAATATCTGGGAGCTGGATGCCGCGATTCCGGAGCACTACGGGGCGATACTCGATCCGCTGGGAAATGCGGTGCATACGGTGTTGGCGGGGCCGATCGCCGGGCAGACGGTTTTGGTGACGGGATGCGGGCCGATTGGGTTGATGTCCATCGCGGTGGCCAAAGCTTGCGGGAGCTCGACGGTGTTTGCCACGGAAACGAACGAAAAACGGCGCGCCATGGCGAAGAAAATGGGCGCGGATGTGGTGCTGAATCCCGCGGTGGAAGATGCCGTTACGAGAATTCTGGCCGAAACGAGTGGCACTGGAGTGGATACATTGTTGGAAATGTCCGGCAACCCCACGGCGATTCAGCAGGGGTTTAAGGCGCTAAGAGCGGGCGGGCGTGCTTCGCTCCTCGGCATACCAACGGAGAATGTGCCGCTGGATCTGGTGAACGATGTAATTTTCAAGGGCGCGACGGTGCAGGGAATTTATGGACGGCGGATGTACGAGACATGGGTGCAAATGACCGCGCTGCTGAAGGCGGGGCGATTGAATCTGGAGCCGCTGTTTGGCGAACGAGCATCGCTGGATAAGTTTGAGAATGCATTTTCGTTGTTGCAAGGCGGGTTGGCGGGAAAAGTTTTGTTGTATCCGAATGGGATGCCGCGCTGAACGAATTGCATTTCTTACTTTGCCTTCGAGTTGTTTGCGCGGAGCCGTCAGCTGAAGCAGAATAGTTCTTCCCCCAGCGAGTTCAAGTTAGGAGCGCCACCATGTCCGATACTGCAACAATCGCAACGAAACAGAATTCTTTGCAGTACATCACTGACCAGCTGAGTGAATTGCGTGCGAAGGGCGTGGCGCCGAGACTGCGCGTGCTGGAAGGGGAGCAGAAGCCGGTTTGTATATTCGACGGGCGGGAAGTGATCAATCTCGCTTCGAACAATTATCTGGGACTCACGACGCATAAGGCGCTGCGCAAAGCGGCGCTGGATGCGGTGAAACGTTACGGCGCGGGCGCGGGCGCGGTTCGAACGATTGCCGGCACGATGAAACTGCATATGGAACTCGAGGAGCAGATTGCCGCGTTCAAGAACGTGGAAGCTTGCGTCGTATTTCAATCGGGATTTACGGCCAACGCGGGAACGGTCTCGGCGGTGCTTGGCAAGGAAGACTTGATCATCTCGGATGAACTGAATCATGCGTCGATCATCGACGGAGCTCGGCTTTCGCGAGCGACAATCAAAGTTTTCAAGCATAAAGATGTGAAAGACTGCGAGCGCATCCTGCAGGAGCACGCCAGCTTTCCTGGAAAGAAGCTGATCATCACCGACGGCGTTTTTTCAATGGACGGCGACATTGCGCCGCTGCCGGAACTTTGCAGCCTCGCTGAAAAATACAATTGCATCATGATGGTCGACGACGCGCACGCTTCGGGTGTGCTGGGCCGCGGCGGCCGCGGAACCGTGGACCATCACCAGTGCCACGGTCGCGTTCACATTCAGGTGGGCACGCTCAGCAAAGCGATTGGCGCAATGGGCGGATACGTCTGTGGCTCGCGCGACCTGATTGATTTTCTGTACTTGCGAGCGAGACCATTTCTCTTCTCGACTTCGCATCCACCGGCCACGGCGGCGGCGTGCCAGGCGGCCTTTGCGCTGCTGGATTCTCCGGAAGGCGAAAAGCTGGTGAAGAAACTGTGGGCCAATACGAAAATGTTCAAACGCGAATTGAAGAAGCGCGGGTTTCAATTCAAGGTGAGCGAGACGCCAATTATTCCTATCCACGTGGGCGATGCGGCGAAGGCGTTCGAATTCTCAAAGAAACTCTTTGAAGCGGGCGTGTTTGCGCCAGCTGTAGGATATCCGACGGTGGCGGACGGCAAAGCGCGGCTTCGCGCCATCGTGAGCGCGGCGCACAAGCGCGAACAACTGCTCCGAGCCGCGGACATTCTGGCAGCAGTGGCGAAGCCGCTCGGCATCGTCTAGGCTGATTCTTAGGGCCCGTGACGGGCACGGTCACCTTGTAAATCCTGCGCAGTACTTGTCATTTTTCCCTTCGGGCGGGCGCCCTTCATCAGTGTAACTAATAGAAAACAAGAATGTTACACCTCGGCACGGCCCTTGCGACTATCAAATTGGTCCGTGGATGCCCTTATGTCTGAGCACTAAACCCAGCTCTTTGTCCAAACGTAATGCGGAGGAGGAATTACCATCATGAATCGCAAAGGTTATGCAATTGCTGCGGGGGCTCTTTTCTGCTTTGGCGCAGCGGCACAGGCGCAAACGGGAGCCCAGGCGGGAGCGCAAAGCAGCAGCCAAACTTCGGTTGAAGCGGGCAAAACACAAACACAAGCGTCCGCTAACACATCGGCGTCAACTTCGGCATCGGCGCAGAACGGGCAAGCAAATGCGTCGTTGGCGAGTGGCACGGCGTTCAACGCAGCTTTGAGTTCGCCAATCGATTCGAAAAAATGCAAGCCGGGTGATCCGGTAAACGCGCACAACACGGAAGCGGTCAAGTCCGAAGGAAAAACCGTGATTCCGAAAGGTGCAAAGCTGGTGGGTCACGTGACGCAGGCTTCGGCACGCGCCAAAGGCGAATCGGAATCATCGCTCGGCATTGTGTTCGACAAAGCGATCCTGAAGAACGGCCAGGAGATTCCTTTGAACGCAGGAATCCAGGCGATTGCTTCAGCACAGAGCGGCGTCTCGGCTGCGGGATCGGAGATGGATACGATGGGTGGCCTGGGCGCTTCAGCGGCGGGTTCCGGCGCGGCGGGCAGCCGCGGAGCGCTTGGCGGCGTGACTTCTACTGCCGGCGGCGCCGTGGGCACGGTGACAAACACGGCTGCTAACGTGGGTGGAGTTGCCGGCGGAACTGTGAACTCCGCGGCCAACGCAGGCGGGAGCATCGCCGGTGCGTCGAAGGGAGCGGTCGGCGGTTTGAACGCTGCGGGGCAGCTCGCTTCAAACAGCCAAGGCGTGTTTGGGCTTAACGGTCTGAACCTGAGCACCGCAGCTTCGAACGCCACGCAAGGTTCGGTGATCACTTCTGCGGGCAAGAACGTGCACCTGGAAAGCGGCACACGAATGCTGCTGGTTTCGCAAGCGCAAGCCGGCGAACAGGGCGCATCCAAGCAGCCTGCGTCGAGCAAGCCTGAACCAAAATCCGAGTCGAAACCGGAAGCCAACAAGCCGAACAACAATAAAAACTGACTGCTGGTTCAAAGGCCGCGCAGGCATTCCTTTCTGTGCGGCCTTCTTTTATCTCGGCGATCGACTCTCAAGTGAAATGGCGAAAGCGGGAGCAGGCTCCCGCACTCCCCATTTAGCTTTGCTATACTCGCCCGCATGCCTGCTGCACCGAAAAAACTATTTCTCGTGGATGCGATGGCGCATATCTATCGCGCTTTCTTTGCGCCAATGCCGCAGCGGCTCACCGGCCCCGGCGGCGTCCCCACGAACGTGCCCTTTCTTTTCGGAAATATCCTGCGGAGACTCATCAAGGATTACCAGCCGGACTACCTCGGAATCGTATTTGATCCTCCCGGGGCAACTTTCCGCGACAAGCTTTTCGAAAAATACAAAGCCCAGCGGCAGCCTATGCCGGACGAAATGCGCGTGCAGCTGCCCTTTGTTCGGCGGCTGTGCGAAGCCATGCGCCTGCCGATGCTCGAAATCAAGGGTTACGAAGCGGACGACGTCATCGGCACGATAGCCATCAAAGCGGGCAAGCAGAATCTGGAAGTGCTCATTGTGTCCAACGACAAAGACATGATGCAGCTGGTCGGCAAAAGTGTGCGGACGTTACGGACCGGCTCCGGCGGCGCCAAGGGCGACATCATCGTGGATGCGAAGAAGGTCGAAGAGCTTCTGGGAGTGCTCCCGGAAAAAGTCGTGGACTACATGGCTCTGCTCGGCGACACGATTGACAATATTCCCGGCGCCAAAGGGATCGGTGAAAAAGGCGCCGCAGAGCTGATCAAGAAATACGGAAGTGTCGAGAACGCGCTTGATCATGCGGACGAAGTGTCCAATAAGCGTTACCGCGAAGCTCTTCAACAGCAGCGCGAACAAGTGCTCATGTCCAAACAGTTGGCGGAAATTGCAAAAGATGCGCCGATTGAACTCAACCTGTCTGAACTGGAATTGCGTCCGCCAAACGGCCCTGCGCTCGTGGAACTATATCGAGAGCTGGGATTCAATTCGCTGTTGAAAGAATTGGGAGCGGAAGCGGTGGCGTCGTCCGCTCCGGCGAGTTCTGAGCCGGCGTTGGAGGCGGATTACGCGCAGTTCGCCAGCGTCGTCGAGTTTCGGGAGTATCTGGCGAAACTTCCCGCGAAACAATCGCTCGCGGTCTGGCTGAATCTGGAGGCGGGCGAGCGTGAAACGGAAGGGTTCGGGACACGCATCGCTTCGATCGAAGTTTCTTCGAAAGCCGGCGAAGGCCGCTCTGTCTGGTTCGACGAAAAAGGCGAGGCTTTGAAGGCTCTCGTGCCGCTGCTCGCTGATCCGAAACGGCCAAAGATTGTCCACGACCCGAAGCTTTTCCAATTGCTGGCTGGGCGAGCCGCGAATATCCGCCACGCAACTCAGATTTACTCCTATCTGCTGCGGCCCACGACCGCGAACCACAATTTCTCCGATGTGGTCATGCGGCAATTCAACGCGATGATGGGCGGCGGTCCCGGCGAGCGCGCCGACTATCTGCAGCGGCTGGCGCCCGCATTGCACGCGCAAATCCAGGAGCAGAAGCTCGAGGATGTTTACGAAAAAATGGATTTGCCGCTCGCGCCAGTGATTGCGGAACTCGAGAGGAACGGCATCCGCGTCGATCCCAAAGAACTTGGCAAAATGTCGCAGACGATGGAAAGGGAAATCCGCCGCCTGGAAAAAGAGATTTGGAAGCTGGCGGGCTCGGAATTCAACGTCAACTCGCCGACACAGCTCGCCGAAATCCTTTTTGACAAACTGAATTTACAGCCTAACGCACGGCGCGGGAAAGCAAAAGCGCGCTCTACCGCCGCCGATATTCTCGAGGAATTGTCCGCGCAGCACGCGCTCCCTGCCAAGATCATCGAATACCGCGAAATCGCCAAGCTCAAATCGACGTATGTGGACGCGCTGCCGAAACTGATCCATCCCGAGACTGGCCGTTTGCACACCAGCTTTTCGCAAACCGGCACGGCCACCGGGCGGCTTAGCTCAAGCGATCCCAATCTGCAGAATATTCCGATCCGCACTGAACTGGGCCGCGAGATTCGTGCCGCTTTTGTCGCCGAAAAGGGAAAGTTACTGCTGTCCGCGGACTATTCGCAGATCGAGCTGCGCATCATGGCGCACTTTTCGAAAGATCCCGTGCTCGTCGCGGCCTTCCGCAACGGGGAAGATATCCACGCGCGCACGGCCCAAGAGGTTTTCGGCGTGGGTCCGATGGCTCAAAACGCGGAGCACCGCCGCGCTGCCAAAGCCATCAACTTCGGCATCATTTACGGGCTTTCTCCATTCGGGCTGGCGCAGCAATTGGGCATCGAGCAGAAAGAGGCCGCGAAATTCATCAACGCTTATTTCACGCGCTATCGCGGCGTAAAGGAGTACCTGGACAATATTCTCGCCGAAACGCGCAAGACCGGCGTGGCGAAAACTTTGTTCGGACGAATTCGCCCGATTCCGGAAATCAATTCTCCGCAAATACAGCTGCGCAATTTTGCGGAGCGCACTGCTCTGAATTCGCCTTTGCAAGGGACTGCCGCCGATCTGATCAAGCTGGCGATGATCCGCATCGACGAGCGCCTGGCGAAGGAAAAGTTCGAAGCCAAAATGATTTTGCAGGTGCACGACGAGTTGCTCTTCGAGGCTCCCAACAAGGAACGCGCCAAGTTGGAAAAGCTAGTTAAGGAAGAGATGGAAGGCGTCCACAAACTGGCCGTTCCTATCGTTGTCGAAATCGGTTCCGGGCCGAACTGGCGCGACCTGGACTAGCGCGGCTTTCCAGCCACTTGAGCCGGATCATTTATTTTTTTAATCCTTTCCATCCGCTTTCCCGGGGCGTAGAATCCGTTCAAAATCAAGCCGAACTCGCTCACTCGGCCGGTCCATCCTTTCAGGAGGAAATTATGCGCAGGACAGTTTTCGTCCTGAGTACCATTCTGCTCGTGAGCTTCGGGACGGCGAACTCTGAGCCGAATCCCACTCAGGAAAAGCCAGGTGCTGCGGAGGCAAAAATGACTCCGGAAGACGCCGCAAAAAAGAATCCCGTCGCGCCAACGGCGGAAGGATTGGCGCAAGCCCGCAAAACCTTTGGCTATACTTGCGCCATGTGTCACGGCAAAGGCGGTGACGGTAAGGGCGACCTCGCCGTGGACATGAAGCTTGATCTTCACGACTGGCGCGATGCTTCTTCCATCGAAAAGATGACCGATGGCGAGCTCTTTTGGATTATCAGCAACGGCAAGGGGAAGATGCCCGGCGAAGGCGATCGTAGCCCGGAAAAAGCGCGCTGGAACTTCGTCAATCTTGTTCGATCTTTTGCCAAGAAAGGCGAGGGAGATAAGCCGAAGGCGGAGGCGCCGCCAAGTTAACCGCTGCCGATTGCCACCCGTGTTTCTTCAATCAAAGCCCACTATCCAGATCTGCTGAAGGATGAGACGACTGACATTTTTCCCGTTGTGTTATGCTCGCCGGGAGTCATTCGCTGAAGGAGTTTTCCGATGGCCCACGCGCCGCAATTTCTAAAATTGGTTAACGAAGCCAAAAAGAAAATCAAGGAAACCAACGTCGCCGATGTGAAGCGCCGCCTGGAAGCCGGCGAAAAATTTCTGCTTGTTGACACCCGCGAGGACTCCGAGTGGGCCAACGGCCATCTCCCCGGCGCCGTCCACCTGGGGAGGGGAATCATCGAGCGCGATATTGAAGCACGAGTTCCAGACACCAGCGCAAAACTTGTACTGTACTGCGGCGGCGGCTTCCGCTCCGCGCTTGTGGCCGAAAATCTCCAGAAAATGGGTTACAACAACGTCGAATCGATGGACGGCGGCTGGAAGGGCTGGCTGGAAGCGGGTCTGCCAACGGCGAAAGATTAGCGGCCTAGTGCCGGACCGTCGTCTAAGGAATTCTCCGGGGTGGAGGAATTCCGAAATTAGTCGCGCATTACTGAAGGTTTGCCTAGACGCGAATGAATCGTTCGAATTTCCGTCCCGAGAAGTCTTGATGCGGACAAACATGAAACGGCTGGTTTCTGCAATTCTACTTATTTTCGCTCCCGCAGCCCCTTGCCGGCCACAAAATGCGCCCGGGCCGACTCCCACGGAGGTGAAGGGCGATCCGTCCATAGGAAAAAAGTTGTTCGAGAATCAATGTGCGCTCTGCCACGGAATCGATGGAGGCGGAGGACGTGGTCCCAATCTTCGCCGTCCGAAGCTAGACCACGCGGCGGATGATGCGGCGCTGAGAGCGTTAATACAAAACGGAATTGCACCCGAAATGTCCGAGGGCTGGTTTCTCTCCTCTGAGGACATCGCGAATTTGGCGGCGTATGCGAACCCCGTATCATTCAACGTGGACGGCAAACAACGTGTTGCCATCGCGGCGGACCGGGTGCTCTATGTGTTCGGTATGTAAACCACCAATCAAGCCAAGAAATTGGCTGGGGCGGAAGGATTCGAACCTTCACCGTCCTCATTAACAGTGAGGTGTCCTACCAGTTGGACCACGCCCCAGCGGCGTTCTTCGCCCTCCTTTTACCAGGGCGAAACACAGTTCCCCATTCCATTAGGGGAAGGCTCCGCCGCAAAGAGAGCGGCGAAGGGTAGATCTAAGATACCACGACCCTGCCCTGAGCCGATGCTCCGCTCAAAATAGTAATGAAAAAAAGTTTGCACCTCCCGATTCGCGCCAGCATCACATCCCGTGACGGGGAAGCGCGCAGATTGAGAGCGAATGAAGGTGGATCGCGCTCAATTGGTCCGTGCCTGGTTCAATATTACGGTGGAAACTAAGGAAGAGGAGAAGTTGTTCGCAGGATGTAAACGTTTCAAAAAATATGGAAAGCAAGTTATTTGAACAGTTTTGCGGATATGTTGGCGCGAAGGTTGCATTCCAGAAAGTTTTGTTGGACACTATCGCGTCAAGCACGACCCGGGTTTGCACTGTCCGGTTAACTCGTGGGACGCCCTGACCGCAGCTCCCTTCCGGAGCGTTCCCCCGCTTAGTGCTGAAAAGTCATGGCCCAGATTTTTCATCGCAGTACGAATTTTATCGCGCGCTTCAGTGTCTTTTCGACCCTCTTCCTGGTCGGGCTGGCGCTGGTGGCCGTACTTGCGGTGGCGCGCTCGCCCTATCTGACGCGGCAGAACATTACGCGTGAGCAGCCCGTGCAATTCAGCCACAAGCATCACGTTGGCGATGACGGCATCGACTGCCGCTACTGCCATACCGGCGTGGAAACTTCCGCGGTGGCCGGCATTCCGCCAACCAAGACCTGCATGAACTGCCATTCGGTGCTCTTCAACACTTCCGCTTATCTCGAGCCGGTTCGCGAAAGCTATCGCGCCGATAAATCCATCGAGTGGGTCAAAGTTCATCGCCTGGCCGATTTCGCCTACTTCAATCACAGCATTCATATCAGTAAGGGAGTGGGCTGCTCGACGTGCCACGGGCAAATCAATCAGATGCCGCTGGTGTTCCAGGCCAACACGCTGTTGATGCAATGGTGCGTGGAATGCCACCGCAATCCCGAGCCAGTGCTTCGCCCCAAAGATCAGGTTTTCAATATGGATTGGAAAGCCCCGGACAATCAGGCGCAACTGGGTGCTGAGTTGAGAAAGTCTTACAACATTCGGACAACGGCCGAGCTGACCAGCTGCTCGACCTGTCATCGCTAATGGACGGTATGCGCGAGCACGAACAACACGAACACCTCGACAGCCAGCATGCTCACCACGATGCGGCTGAAGCGGCGAAGCAGCACGAAAGCTCGATGGATTTGGCCACTGTACGCGCCAAACTCCAATCGAAAACCGGCAAGCAGTATTGGCGCACGCTCGAGGAACTTGCCGGTGATCCGGAATTTACCGAGTTGCTGCATCGCGAATTTCCGCGCCAAGCGCCTTCGGAATGGGATGAGGGTGTCGATCGGCGCGATTTCCTGAAATTGATGGCCGCTTCCCTGGCGTTTGCAGGGCTCTCCGGCTGCGGGCGCACGCCGGAGCAGGTCGTTGTGCCGTACGTCAAGCAGCCCGAGGGATTGACCCTCGGCAGACCGCAGTTTTATGCCACCGCCATGCCGTTTGGCGCGGATGCCGTCGGCCTGCTTGTGGAAAGCCACGAAGGGCGGCCCACGAAAATCGAAGGCAACCCCGACCACCCGTCGAGCCTTGGCGCGACAAACGTGTTCGCGCAGGCCTCGGTCTTGAATCTTTACGATCCGGACCGCGCGCAGACGGTAACAAAATTCGGCGAAATCCAGACCTGGTCGCTGTTTGTCGAAAGCGCGCAGGCCCTCGCTGCGGGGCTGAAAGGTTCGAACGGCGCGGGTTTCCGTATCCTGACCGGTCTTGTCACTTCACCCACGCTCGCAGCACAGATTCAGTCGCTCCTGACACTCTTTCCCAAGGCTAAGTGGCATCAGTGGGAACCTGCCGTCGGCGACGGCGCGCGCGAAGGTGCGAAGCTCGCTTTCGGCAGTTACCTCAACACGGTTTACCGCCCGGAAAAGGCCGACGTCATCCTTTCGCTCGATTCGGATTTCCTCGGCAGCGGCCCGGGACACATTCGCTACGCCAGAGAATTTTCGCGCCGACGCAAGCTGAACGGCCCTACCGACACGATGAATCGGCTCTATGTGGTTGAGCCGACTCCGAGCGTTACCGGCGCCACCGCGGATCATCGTTTGCCTCTGCGGGCTTCCGAGGTTGAGCTTTTCGCGCGTGCGTTAGCAGCCAAACTCGGTCTCGGCGGAACTCCTCCAGCCGCAGAAAAGTGGCTCGACGGCGTCGCCAAAGATTTACAGAATCACAAGGGCACGTCGCTGGTGGTCGCCGGCGAACATCAGCCCGCCGAAGTCCACGCATTGGCTCACGCGATCAACGCGGCCCTCGGCAACGTCGGGACCACGCTGTACTACACCGAATCGGTCGAGCCACACCCCGTAAACAATCTCGACTCCTTCCGCGAACTTTGCGCCGACATCGACGCCGGTAAAGTCGAAACCCTCCTGATTTTGGGCGTCAACCCGGTTTACACCGCTCCACACGATTTCGATTTCGCCTCGAAGATCAAGTTCGATTCGCAAGCAAACAGCAAGAAGGTAAAGAACACGATCTACGTCGGCTCGCATTTTGATGAGACCGCCGAACTCTGCGACTGGCACGTTGCCGAATCTCACTACCTCGAGACCTGGGGCGACGCGCGCGCCTTCGACGGCACACTCAGCGTGATACAGCCGCTGATCGCGCCGCTCTATCACACGCATTCCGCGCGCGAAGTGCTTGCCGCGTTTGGCGACAAACCGGGAATCTCCGATTACGATTTTCTGCGCGATCGCCTGAAAGCCGCGAATCCGTCCGCCGAGTTCGAAAAGTTCTGGCGCAAATCGTTGAACGACGGAGTCGTAGCCGGCTCGGCCTTTGCGCCGGTCAACGCTTCACTGAAATTTAGCGTGGCCAGCTTGCCTGCCGCGAAAACCCCTTCAGCTGATGAAATCGAATTCATTTTCCGCCCGGATCCTTGCGTCTACGACGGCCGCTTCGCCAACAACGGCTGGCTGCAGGAATTGCCGAAGCCCGTCACCAAGCTCACTTGGGACAATGCCGCTCTGGTCAGCCCGAAAACCGGCGAGAAATTCAGCCTCACGCACGATATCGCCGCACGCGGCGGCGAGCATGGCAAGGTTTATTCGAACGTCATCGACATTTCGCTTTCCAACAGCAAAGTCACCGCTGCCGCATGGCGTGTTCCCGGTCAGGCCGACGGCACCATCGTCCTTCCGTTGGGTTACGGCCGCAAAAAAGCCGGCTATACCGGCACAAACAAGGGCTTCAACGCCTACGCTGTGCGCACTTCCGATGCGCTGTGGACAGCCTCCGCTTCCGCCAGCGCCATCAAAAAAACCGGCGAAGATTACCCTCTCGCCTGCACCCAATACCACTTCAGCATGGAAGGCCGGCAGATTTTGGCAACCGGCACGCTCGAGGAATACCGAAAGAATCCGAATTTTGCCAACGAGCACGCACAACTGCCCCCGAAAGAACTCTCTCTCTACAAGGGCGAAGCGGAATTCCCCTACGACCGCGACAAGTGGGCCATGGCCATCGACTTGAACAAATGCAATGGCTGCAATGCTTGCGTCGTGGCTTGCCAGTCGGAGAACAACATTCCCGTCGTCGGCAAAGATCAAGTCATGCGCGGCCGTGAGATGCATTGGATCCGCATCGACCGTTATTACGAAAAGTCCGTCAAATCCGCGACCAACGATCCTTCGAGCTACGACGACTCGCTTTTCAATCCGCCCACGTTTTTCCAGCCGGTCCCCTGCCAGCAGTGCGAAAACGCGCCTTGCGAACAGGTCTGCCCTGTCGGCGCCACTGTGCACAGCGCCGAAGGCCTGAACGACATGGTCTACAACCGCTGCGTCGGCACGCGCTATTGCTCTAACAACTGTCCTTACAAAGTGCGCCGCTTCAATTTCCTGCGCTTCCAGGATTGGGAAACGCCGCAACTCAAACTGCTGCGCAATCCGGAAGTCACCGTGCGCAGCCGCGGCGTCATGGAAAAGTGTACCTACTGCGTGCAGCGCATTAACAACGCGCGCATTGACGCGGAAAAGTCCAACGCCCCCATCCACGATGGCGCGATCGTTACCGCGTGCGAACAAGCTTGCCCCACCGAGGCCATCGTCTTCGGCAACGCCAATGACAAGAACAGTCGCGTCGCCAAGCTGAAGGCCCAGCAGCGCAACTACACGCTCCTCGGTGAATTGAATGCGCGGCCGCGTACCACCTATCTCGCTGCCGTGCGCAATCCGAATCCCGAATTGGAGTCGGCATGAGCGCCGGCCAACCACCCCTCGATTCTCCCGAAATTCGCCGGCTGACTCCGGTGATCGGACCTGGTTATACGTACGGTTCCGTCACGGACAAGATCAGCGCCATTGTTCTGACGCGTCCCACTTCCATCGGCTGGTATATCGGATTTCTGATCGCTTTCAGCGTCATGGGCATGATGACCGTCGCCATCGGCTGGCTGATCATCAAAGGCACCGGCATCTGGGGCATCAACATTCCCATCGGCTGGGGTTTCGCGATCGTCAATTTCGTCTGGTGGATCGGTATCGGCCACGCCGGAACACTGATCTCCGCGATTCTCTTTTTGCTGAATCAGAAGTGGCGCACTTCCATCAACCGTTTTGCGGAAGCGATGACGCTTTTCGCCGTGGCCTGCGCCGGCATGTTCCCGCTGATCCACACTGGCAGGCCGTGGATGGCCTTTTATATGTTCCCGTACCCTAGCACCATGGGAATTTGGCCGCAGTTCCGCAGTCCTCTGATATGGGACGTTTTTGCGGTTTCGACTTACGGCACCGTTTCGCTGATGTTCTGGTTCGTGGGTTTGATCCCTGATCTCGCAACGCTACGCGACCGCTCCGTCAAGAAACCCATGAAGATTATTTACGGCATGCTGTCGATGGGCTGGCGCGGTTCGGCGCGTCACTGGCATCGCTATCAGTCGGCTTACCTCTTGCTGGCGGGGCTGGCAACGCCGCTCGTGCTCAGCGTGCATTCGGTCATCAGCTTCGACTTTTCCGTCGCCATCGTTCCCGGCTGGCATACCACGGTCTTTCCGCCGTACTTCGTCGCCGGCGCGATCTATTCGGGCTTCGCCATGGTTTTGACCATCGCGATTCCCCTGCGCAAAGCCTATGGCCTCGAAGACTTCATCACTATGCGCCACCTGGACAACATGGCCAAGGTCATGCTCGCCACCGGGCTCATCGTCGCCTATGGCTACTTCATCGAATTTTTCATGGCGTCTTACAGCGGCAACAAGTTTGACGTTTTCCTGGTCCAGCAGCGCCTGCACGGCCCGTACGCGCCGTTTTACTACGCGTTGATTCTGTGCAATATCCTGATTCCACAACTGCTCTGGTCCTTCAAAATGCGCCACAACGTCGCGGTGCTTTTCATCATGTCCATCGTCGTGAATATCGGCATGTGGCTGGAGCGCTTTGTCATCGTAGTCATCAGCCTGACGCGCGACTTCGTTCCGTCCGCCTGGGGCCGCTATAGCCCGACGGTCTGGGATTGGGCCACCTTCATCGGCACCATGGGTATGTTTGTCACTCTGATCTTCCTGTTCGTGCGCGTTCTCCCGGCGATTTCCATCGCGGAAATGCGCGAACTGGTGGCGGAAACTTCTGAGGACGAGAAATAATGCAGCACCTTCACCGCTCTCATATCTACGGCGTGATGGGTGAGTTTGGCGACCCTGCGGAGCTGATTCATGCCGTGGAAAAAATTCGCGCCGCCGGCTACCGCCGCGTCAACGCCTACTCGCCATTTCCTGTGGAAGGTCTGTCAGAGGCGCTGGGCCTCAAGCGCGACATGGTTTCGACGATTTGCCTCCTCGGCGGCCTGGCCGGCGGGGTTGGCGGTTTTTTCTTCCAGTACTGGGTGGCGACAACCGCCTATCCCCTGAACATTGGCGGACGCCCCCTGAATAGTTGGCCGGCTTTCATTCCCGTCACCTTTGAATTGACGATTCTCGGCGCTTCGCTCGCCGCGGTTTTCGGTATGCTTGCGCTGAACAAACTGCCTCAGCCCCACCATCCGGTTTTCAACGTGCCGCGTTTCACGCACGCGTCAGCGGACCGTTTTTTTGTTTGCATCGAGGCCAAAGACCCGAAGTTCCATTTGGCGGAATGTGCGCGGATCCTTCAGGAAGTTCATGCGCACCATATTACCGAGGTGTCCGATGATTAACACCTCGCGCACTCTCGTGATCGCTTGCGCCGCCGCGTGCCTGTTTTTCGCCGCTGGTTGTGACTATCTCAAGCAGGACATGGCCAACCAGCCGAAGAACCGGCCGCTCTCCCCCTCGCCATCGTTTGAAGACGGACGTTCAGAGCGCCCCCTCGTCGAAAATACCGTCGCGCGCGGTTCGCTGGCCAACGACGAACTCTTCGTCCCGAAAGATTCGAATACTTTCCCGTTGCCCGTGAATCTCGAACTGCTTGAGCGCGGCGAAGAGCGCTACAAGATTTTCTGCACTCCCTGCCACGGTTTGCAGGGCGACGGCAATGGCATGGTGGCCATGCGCGGTATGAAGCCCCCGCCCAGCTATCATCAGGACCGTTTGCGCCAGGCACCCAACGGCTATTTTTACGACAATATCACCAACGGTTTCGGGCAGATGCTCGGCTATGCCGCGCAGATTCCTCCGCGCGATCGTTGGGCCATCATCGCTTACATCCGCGCGCTGCAACTCAGCCGCAATGCCAAAGTCGCTGACCTGCCCGCGGAACTTCGCGAGAGATTGAATCAAAGCGGTGCATCGGGCGCAAAACCGGGCGGCGAACTGAAGCCGGAAACAGGCAGCGTCAAGGAAGCCACAGGGGAGAAAAAGGAATGAGCGCGCCAGAATACACGGCGCCAGAGAGCGTCAGCCGCCTTCAGCAGCGAGCGTTCCTCGTGGGCGGCGTAGCTTTGCTCGTTTCCATTCTCGGCGCCATGCGCACGCCCGAGCTATTTTATCCGTCCTACTTGATGAGTTTTATGCTGGTTCTCGGCTTGACCGTTGGCTCACTCGGCCTCTTGATGTTGCAACACTTGGTCAGCGGCCACTGGGGCATCATCATCCGCCGGTCGCTGGAATCGGCCACGCGCACTCTTCCCCTCATGGTCCTTGCCTTCTTGCCCATCGTGCTATTCGGGATGCACCATCTCTATGCCGGGCACGGAGACGAAAAGGGCTGGCTCAATGCGCCGCCCACGGGCGAAGGCGCTCTCTCGGACTTTCAGAAAAGCTATCTCACCACTCACGGCATTTTTGGCTTTTACGGCCGGGCAGTCATTTATTTCGGCATTTGGCTATTGCTGATGTTTACTTTCAATATCCTATCGAAGCAGCAGGACGCCAGGCCCGAAGACCGCGCCTTGCGCTTGCGCTTCAAGATGCTCGCCGGCCCCGGCCTCATCCTTTACGTTTTCATGATGACTTTCGCGTCCTTCGACTGGGTGATGTCTCTCTCCCCCCACTGGGCCTCCACCATTTACGGCTTTTTGTTCGTCGCCGGGCAGTTGATCTCCTCGATGGCTTTCATGATCGCCGTCGTCGTGCTCCTGTCCCGCACCGAACCTTTCGCCAGCGTCCTGCAAAAGCGTCATCTGCACGATTTGGGAAAATTGCTTCTCGCCTTTGTCATGCTCTGGGCGTACTTCGATTTTTCGCAACTCCTCATCATCTGGTCCGGCAACCAGCCGGAAGAAATCAGTTTTTATCGCACGCGGTTGTACGGTGGCTGGGGCGTTGTCGCCGTAATCGTCCTGGTATTTCATTTCTTTGTGCCTTTCTTCCTGCTTCTGTCCCAGGATGTGAAGCGCAACGCGAAAGTACTCCCAAAGATCGCCATGTGGCTGATCTTCATGCGTCTCGTGGATCTATTCTGGATGACGCGTCCGGAATTTACTTCGCAAGCCATGCCTACCTGGCTGGACATTGTTTTGCCCATTGGGCTCGGCGGAATCTGGCTCGGCTTCTTTGCTTTCAATTTGAAGCAGTGCCCGATTCTCCCGCTGGGCGACCCGAAATTGGCGGAGGCCATTGAGCATCATGAGCACTGAGTCCCCCAACACGGGCCAGGAGCCGCGCCACACCGACGTGTCGTTCGAAGAACGCGACGTCCAGACCGGCACGATCTATGGTTATTTGCTGGCCCTTGCCCTAGCGGTTGTGGCTTCCGCTCTGATTTGTGTTTATATTTTGCGCTTCACGCGGAATTACGCGGCCTCCACTAATGCGCCCCCGCCGCCGTCGCGCGACGCTCTCGGCAAGGATTATCGAATGATGCCTCCGGAGCCGCGGCTGCAGGGTGTCCCCGGTCATCAAACCGACCCGCAGGCCGATCTGCGTCAAAAAGTTCATGACGACTCTGAGGCCAATGAAAAGTTCGAATGGATCGATAGGGGCAGCGGCATCGCGCAGATCCCCGTCAAGGACGCGATGAAGATGATTGCCGAAAAGGGTTTGCCTGCGGGGCCGGCCCCAGCTATGGAGAAAAAGAAATAGCGCAATGAATAAACTTCGCCATTTCGCCGGGATTGCCGCGTGCCTGCTCGCGGCTTGCACTTTGCACGCGCAAGCGGTCCCCAGCAGCACCGCCCCATCGGCTTCTACCATGCCGCGGGCCCTGCAAAACGTGGGTTTCGAGCCGCCGCTCAACGGGCCCATGCCTCTGGACCTCCCGTTCCGCGACGAAACTGGTCGCAGTGTCCAGCTTGGCGATTACTTCGGCCAACAAAAGCCCGTGGTCCTCGCCTTCGTATACTACGGCTGCCCCATGCTTTGCGATCAGGTCGAACAGGGCGTCGTTGGCGCACTGCGCATGCTTTCTTTCAATCCCGGGCGCGACTACGAAGTTGTTTTCGTCAGCTTTGATCCGCGCGAGACCCCCGAGATGGCTGCGGAAAAGAAAAAGAAGGCGCTCATCCATTTCCGCCGCCCGGAAACGGATTCCGGCTGGCACTTCCTTTCTGGATCGAAGGAGTCCATTGAAGCCGTGACCAAAGCCGCGAATTTCCGTTACACCTTCGATGCCAAGTCCAATCTTTTCGTGCACGCCAGTGGCGTCATGCTTCTCACCCCGGACGGCCGCATCTCCCGCTACTTTTACGGCGTCGAATTCCCCGGCCACGACATGCGCTTCGGCCTCGTGGATGCCTCCGCCGGGAAGATCGGCACGCCCATCGATCACGTTTTGCTCTTTTGCTATCACTACGACCCCACCGCCGCCGTCTACAGCGCTTCGATTCTCAAGCTTATCCGTCTCGGCGGTGTCCTTACGATTCTCTGCATTGTCGGTGGAATTTTGATTTCCCGCCGCCGCGAATCTTTGGCGGCGGCACGAAATTTGCGCCAGTCGCTTCCGAGCGCACTGGAACGAGGAGCTCACTAAGCCGTGCAGTCGCAATTGCCAATTTATCCGGAGCAAGCGTCAAACTTCGCGCCCAACGTGGACTCGCTGATGCTCTTCATCACCGCGATTTGTCTCTTCTTCGCGGTCGCCGTTACCGTGGCAATCGTCATTTTCTTCTTCAAATTTCACCGCAAAGCGCCCAATGACGTCGGCGTACCCATTCACGGAGATTCCCGGCTCGAAGCCGCCTGGATGATCATTCCTCTGATTCTGGCTATGGCCATGTTCAGCTGGGGCGCGGTCGTCTATGTCGATTATCGCAACGCGCCCCGCGACACCCTCGACGTTTACGTCATCGGCAAACAGTGGATGTGGAAGGCCCAGCAGCCTAACGGGTTGAAAGAAATCAACGAGCTGCACGTTCCCGTGAACCGCAACGTCCGCCTGATCCTCGCCAGCGAGGACGTCATTCACGACTTTTTCGTTCCTGCATTCCGCGTGAAAATGGACGTCGTTCCCGGACACTACAACACCATGTGGTTCCGCCCCACCAAGCCGGGCCGTTACCATTTCTTCTGTTCGCAGTACTGCGGCACGAATCACGCGCTAATGGGCGGCTGGGTCACTGTCATGGAACCTTCCGACTACGCCGCTTGGCTTTCCGGTTCCTCCGGCGGAAGCACCAATCCCCTCGTCGCCGGCGAAAAACTCTTTGCCGAAAAAGCCTGCATCACTTGCCACGTGCCTGACGGCAGCGGCCGCTCTCCCTCCCTCAACGGCCTCTACGGCGCGAAAGTTCTTTTGGCCGACGGCTCCACCGTCACCGCGGACGAATCCTATATCCGCGAATCAATTTTGCAGCCCAACGCGAAAATTGTAGCCGGGTATCCGCCGCTAATGCCCACGTTCCAGGGGCAGCTCACGGAGGAACAGATTCTTGCACTCACCGCCTATATCAAGTCTTTGCAGTCGCTACCGGTTCCCGCCAAGGGCTCCGGCATTGCAGCGCCCACGGGGAATAAATAAGCCATGAGCGACATACCGCCAAATCCTTTGCCGGGTCACAAAATGCCGCATGAGGACTACCTCAATGCCACCTACGGCATCCGTTCGTGGCTGCTCACCACCGACCACAAGCGCATCGCCTTGCTGTATCTCGGTTCCGTGACCGTTTTCTTTTTCATCGGCGGAATCTTCGCCACCATGATTCGAATCCATCTTTTGACGCCCACCGGCGCACTGGTTACGCCTGAAACCTACAACAAGCTTTTCACCATGCACGGCGTAGCCATGATTTTCTTTTTCCTCATTCCCTCCATTCCCGCCGTCCTCGGCAATTTCCTGATTCCCTTGATGATCGGCGCGAAGGACCTGGCATTTCCTAAGATCAACCTTCTCAGCTGGTACATTTACATCGTCGGCGGCTGCTTCGTGTTGTATTCCTTCGGCACCGGCGGTCTGGACACCGGCTGGACCTTCTACACGCCGCTCAGCAGCGTCTATTCGAATTCCGCCGTCACTCCCGCAGTCATCGGCATTTTTATCAACGGCTTCTCTTCCATCCTCACCGGCCTCAACTTTATCGTCACCATTCACACCATGCGCGCTCCCGGCATGACCTGGTTCCGTCTTCCTTTGTTCGTGTGGGCGCATTACGCCACCAGCCTGGTCATGATTCTCGGCACTCCCGTCGTGGCCATCACCCTGCTGCTCGCCGGTCTTGAGCGCATGTTTCATCTCGGTTTCTTCAATCCTGCTCTCGGCGGCGACCCCATCCTTTTCCAGCATCTTTTCTGGTTTTATTCGCACCCCGCTGTGTACATCATGATTCTTCCCGCCATGGGCGTGATCAGCGAAATCATTCCTACTTTTGCGCGCAAGCCCATCTTCGGCTATTCCTTCATCGCCGGCTCCAGCATCGCCATCGCCGTCATCGGCTTCCTGGTCTGGGCCCACCACATGTTCGTTACCGGCGAATCCACTTACGCCGCGCTCACTTTTTCCTTTCTCAGCTACCTGGTCGCGATTCCTTCCGCAGTCAAAGTCTTTAACTGGACCTCGACACTCTACAAAGGCTCCATCTCCTGGGACACGCCGATGCTTTACGCCTTCGGATTCATCGGCCTCTTTCTAATCGGCGGCCTCACCGGACTTTTCCTCGCTTGCCTGGGCTTGGACATCCACATCCACGATACCTACTTCGTCGTCGCCCATTTCCACTACATCATGGTCGGTGGCGCGGTCATGGGCTACGTCGGCGGCATTCACTTCTGGTGGCCCAAGATCACCGGCCGGCTCTACTCCGAAACCCTTTCGCGCATCGCCGCTGTCACCTTGTTCGTTGGCTTCAACCTGACCTTCTTCCCGCAATTCATTCTTGGCTATCTCGGCATGCCGCGCCGCTATCACACTTATCCGCCGGAATTTCAGGTGCTCAATGTCTTGTCCACGGCGGGCGCTTCCATTCTCGCGCTCGGCTATCTGCTGCCCATGCTCTACCTGACCTGGTCCATGCGCTACGGCAAAGTCGCCGGCCAGAATCCTTGGCCCGCCACCGGCCTCGAATGGAAGACGGATTCGCCGCCGCCCACGGAGAATTTCCACGTAACTCCGGAAGTGACCTGGGAGCCCTACGACTTTCTGAACCGGCCGGACCTCGGCTTGGCGGCAGGATCGCCATTGCCTGCCCCGGCTCATGGAGATGACTAGGTCGTTTTGCTGATTTTTTGGTGTTAGTTCGTTTTTACGACTTGTAGGGGTGGGGCTTGCCCCACCCGCGTAGCGCGCAATTAGACGCCACCCGCAAGGTGGCAAAGAGGAGCACCGAGTGCATCGCACCGGCGATCTGTACGGACATTTTCAAACGCTCGAGCAGCAGAAGGAAACCGCTACGCTCGGCATGTGGATTTTCCTGGTCACCGAGGTCCTGTTCTTCGGCGGCCTGTTCCTCGCTTACACCATTAATCGCAGCGCCTTCAGCACCGCCTTCGGCATCGGCAGCAACACGCTGGATATCACCCTCGGAGCTGGCAATACCGTTGTGCTGATTATGAGCAGTTTGACCATGGCCATGGCCGTCTGGTCCGCGCAAGTCGGCAAAAAGAAATGGGTCAGTATTTTCCTGATCGCCACGCTCGTTCTCGGTACCGTCTTCCTTGGCGTCAAGGCCGTCGAATACAAGCAGAAGTACGACCACCATCTCATTCCCGGCAGTGGCTTCGATATGCGTTACCGCTCGGCGCATCCCACCGCTGCTGATGACCCCAAGGAAATGGCCTTGGAAAAAGAAGAAGTGGAGAAGGCCTTCGAGAAAGATCCGGACATCAATGCCCATAGCCAGCTTTATTTCTCTCTCTATTTCGGTATGACTGGCCTGCACGCCCTGCACATGATCATTGGCGCGGGCCTCCTCGTCTGGCTCATTAAGGGCTCCTTTGCGGGCCGCTTCACGCCGCAGTACAACACGCCCGTGGAAGTCGTGGGCTTGTACTGGCACTTCGTCGATATTGTGTGGATTTATCTGTTCCCGCTGCTTTATCTGATTGACAGGCACCGGTAGGAGAAAAGAAAGGGTCGCGCGTGTCCGAACACATTGTTTCGCCAAAAATATATCTACTCATTTTCGGCGCACTGATGCTGGGTACTTACGTCACCGTTAGGGCGGCATTTGTCGACCTCGGCAAGATGAACATTGTGCTCGCCCTGGGCATTGCCACCATCAAAGCCACGCTCGTGGTTCTCTACTTCATGCACGCCCGTTACAGCCCCAAGCGCACCCAGTTGGTCATCGTCTGTTCCGTCTTCTGGCTGGCCATCATGCTGGCCCTCACGCTCACCGATTACACCACGCGTTCTCACGAAACCCAGCCTGGTGTAAGCCATCTCGCCCGGCCCGGCGCTTCCCATCCCTTTCGCGTCTGACCTTCAACTTGCTTGTTCTCAAGTTTCTCGTTTCAGCTCGAGCTCAGCGCCAACGCCTCGATCGAGCAGGTCATCCTGAGCTCCCCGCGCGAGAAGGATCTCACCAGATCGTCAATGTCTTGCAGCGCGATCTTGACCGTTGCACTTTGAAGGTCCTTGCACTCCAAGACCCGAACGGCGACAAGCTGCCTGAAATTCCATTCGTCCAACGACACTCTGATTTCCATATTGCCCACCATCCTTTGGCGTCATGCTGACAAGCGCTTCCCGAGTTCGATAAAGGGTTTCTCGATGCCGTGGTACAGCGCCACGGAGACAATCCCCAAGAAGACGAGAAATACAGGAAGCGCGATATAGATACTGGCGTTCATCTTTTCCAGCACTACCCACATGCAAAAGAAGTGGGCCACATAAATGCCGTAAGAATATCTTGCTATCAGCTTGGCGGGCAACGTCACTGCCCGCCATGAGCACTGCTTGAAAAATGGGAGGGTAAATCCTATCAAGGCGGAAGTGATCCACCATTGGCCGATGCCGACCGAAGTTTGCATGAGCGCTATGAAAAGAACTGTGAGCACTGCCAAAGTTGCGGGCCAAAGCCATGACTTCAAAGAAGCGCCTATGTTTTTTTGTTGCATTTTGTAGGCAACAACTCCCGACATGAAGCACGGTGTATAGGTGAAGAGCGTGGTGTGGGGCACAGAAATGCACACGGCGATACTGAGAACGACAGCTACTACCCAAATGCCCGCGGTCTCTCTCATGGTGGCCTGCCTCACAAGTAAGTAAATTGCAGGCAGCAACAAATACATCTGCATCTCATACGACAGGCTCCACATTGGGTTAATGATCGATCCCGTCGCACCCTGAGTTAGGAAAAGATTGGAGATAATCTCAGGGGTTGTGTACTTCCATGTTTGGAAATGGCCAAGGACCATTACCCGCTGAGGTATATGAAAAATCACGACCAAAGTAATCATAAAAACCGAGAGCGGATAGATACGGAAGACCCTCCGGATAATGAAAGCCGTGAACAACCGTGCCTGGCGCTGCCTCTCCAATGACCGCATCAAGACGAGGCAAGTGTGAACGAAAAACAGTGCCACTCCCACGGACCCCAGCATGGCAAGGCGGCTGTAGCCGTAGAATATAGAAACATGGCACACGACTACCAATGTCACGGCGTAAGCCCTCAATACATCGAGGTTAGTCTGGTCCCTCATCATGGGGGCCGGGGCTACGCTCATTTCCCTGTCTTCACGTTCTCCGTCAAACATTGAGTTCGCGCCTCCATGCGGTCAGCTGGGACTAACCACTCGCGCGCAAGCTATCCAGTTAGTTGGTATTCTTCTCGATGTAAGGGAAAAAGGCTTGCGGGAAACCGCCAGCCAACATTGCAGCGGAAATAAAAAAGGGGGGAGTAACGAACCGGCCCAGCCCTCAATCCCCTAAAGGGATCCTCGGTTCGTCTCCCCCACTGCCTGAGGAAGTGCAAGCTCCAGGCCAATCTTAAACTCTTTATTTTCATTAGGCTGCCGCCCAAATCTGAGTAAAAAAGCTCCACCCCCGCCGCAATTTTACCTGCCCATCGGTAGGATCTCATGAGCCAGATTCCTAGTACCGGGGGCCTCGTCGGCAGTTCGAGTTCGAGGCATCTGATTTATTTTGCTGGATTTGGCCAACGCTCGTTCCGCCTCGGCCACCCCTCTGAGGGCGTTTCGCCGCTCCGGTGCGACCGTCAGCACCTGGCGGTAAGCCCTCAAGGCTTCCTTCGGTTCGTGCATTTCCATCAGCAGGTCGCCCAGCAATTCGCGCGCCGGGCGGACCGCGCCGGGCGTCACGGAATGTTTTTCCGCCGCATCTTCATGGTCTGCTGCCATCCGCAGCAGGCGCAGCGCATCATAGTTGCGATGCTCGGCAAACGCCACCCATCCCCCGGCTTCCTCCCCCTGGATCGCCACTTGTTGCGCCCAGTACGCCTCGCCTTTTTCCCTCAACTCCACCGAGAGCCTGCGCACCTGCTCCGCATGTTGCCTGGCGGCCGGCAGATTTCCCGTGTGTGTGGCGCCCAGCGCCGCCGCCCAGTGCGAAATCGCCGCTACTTGCGGCTGCACTCCAGGTTCGGCGGCCAGCTTTTCGGCCTCCGCCCATTTCTGTTGTTCCAGCGCGCAGCGGGCGCGAATCGCGGCTTTCGCAAAGTTGATTTTGAAGGCAGAGGACCCTTTCGCATCTCCGGCTGCGGGTAGATGATCGCGGATCTTCTCCGCCTCATCATTCTTCCCGAGTTGCAGATACGCATAGACCAGGTAATCCAGCGCGTGGAACTCTTCGCCAGCGTCGCCATGCTGGCGCGCCGCGGCTGCGGCCGCAAGATTCGACGATATCGAATCTTCCCAGAGTCCCAGCCGCGTAAAAATGTGCGAAGGCATGTGCAGCGCGTGCGGAACATCGGGGGCAATTTTTGAGTAAGCCCGTGCCGCTACTAGTCCTTGTGGCGCAAGCTCCGGATTGTCATACGCATGAATCAGATAGTGCGCCACTCCGGGATGATTGGGTTGCGCAGCAAACACTGTCTCGAGGATCGCGGCCGCTGTTCGCTGATTCCCATACGTTTTGTCTTCGAGCGAGGCCGTTGCCATTAGCGCCAGCGCATAAAAAATCGACGCTTCCTGATCCTTCGGATTCCGCTCCTGTACTCCGCGCATCGCTTCCTGATAAGCCTTGGCGCGAGCCGCGTGGTTGCGCTGTTCCCAGCCGTCATAGAAAACGCCCAGGGCCTCGATGTAATCGATTTCGCGAGGCGTTTCCGCCTTCGATTCACGCGCTTTTTGAATCTCGGCCGTGCCGCGCTTCAATTCGGCCGGCCCGGCATAGGGTTCCCACAGTTGATGGTATTCCGTCATCGCCAGGCCCCAGTGCGCCATCGCGCAACGGGGATCCGTTGCCGCCGCCTTCCGGAAGGCCTCCGCCGATTCCTCGTAAGTGAACGAATGCAGCAGCGCCACACCCCGCGTGAACGATTCCTGTGCTTCAACGGTGCACGATACTCGAAACTCCACTGTTCCAAGCGCTCCCTGGACGTTGCGCGTGCCTTGCTCTTGCGCCCGTGCAACTCCGCTATCCAGCGGCAACCACAAACTCACCGCCAACAACACGGTGATGATATTTTTTCTTCTGATTTCCATGTTCATACTTCCACCGCAATATCGATCGCCTTGATGGTAGTTCCCCTAAACCCGAGCGTCAATTAGTCGCGGACCACGTCTGGTCAATCGACGAGATTGTGGAATTGTTGGGGAAAAGGAATGAAGAAAAGGCAGCATAAAAACTCTGAGGCCAGCCTTGCGGCTGGCCTCGCACCCGAATTCCGAAGAACGCGGGGGGATAAACTCGTAGTGTTAGATTACGGCGCGCGCAACTGGGTTAGCTGAAAATTAACTAAAATCGTGTTCGATCTGATAATGTCTGTAAGTGCTTGAATACAATGGCCAAAGTCAACGTCTATATCGACGGTTTCAATCTCTACTACGGAGCTGTCAAGGGTTCTCCGTATAAGTGGCTCGATCTTGGCGCGTTGTGTCATCACATGCTCCCGAATGACACCGTCCAATCTATTGAGTATTTTACCGCAATTGTCAGCGCACGTCCATATGATCTTGATTTGCCCGTCAGGCAGCAAATCTACCTGAGAGCACTGAAGACTATAGGAAATCTAAAAATCGTCAATGGGCATTTTCTGAAGCATAGCTGCCATATGGTGCTTACCGGTAGCAAGCCACCCAAAAAGGTATGGGTAGACAAAACCGAAGAAAAAGGCTCGGATGTAAACATTGCGTCCCATTTGCTACGAGACGCTTTCAAGGGTGTATTTGAGGTCGCAGTGCTCATTACCAATGATTCGGACCTATTGGAGCCTGTAAAAATTGTGAGACACGAATTGAATCTTCCCATTGGGATTCTTAATCCGCATCAACATCACAGTGTTGACCTCAAACGCGAGGCCACATTCATTAAGAGAATTAGGCAGGCCGACGTAGCTGCCTGCCAGTTCCTCAATCCAATGACTGATGCCAAAGGGCAATTCCACAAGCCATCCACATGGTGATTCAAACGAACCCACTACCACAGCTCACATTTCGCCGCCGAAACCTTGTCGCCCAATCCTGCACGGAGTAGACTTTTCGCCTGTCTTTGCTCGGGAGGTGTGGCATGCCCCGTAACGTCCGCTGTGGCCTGATTCAGGCGCAATGTGAGTGGTCTCCGGAGAAATATTCTCTCGCGGACATCAAGAAGAAGATGATCGCCAAACACGAGCGCTTGATCGCCGATGCCGCCAAGCAAAAAGTGCAAGTCCTCGGTTTGCAGGAACTTTTCTATGGCCCCTATTTCTGTGCCGAACAGCAAACCCGCTGGTATGAGCTGACGGAAAAAGTCCCCACCGGCCCCACCATCACGGCCATGCAGAAGCTCGCCAAAAAGCACCACATGGTCCTCGTCGTCCCTATCTACGAAGTCGAAATGACTGGCGTCTACTACAACACCGCCGCAGTCATCGACGCCGACGGCCGCTACCTCGGCAAATACCGCAAGCACCACATTCCGCATTGTCACCCGGGCTTCTGGGAAAAATTTTATTTCACGCCCGGAAACGCCGGCTACCCCGTTTTCCAAACGCGCTACGCCCGCGTCGGCGTATATATATGTTACGACCGCCACTTCCCGGAAGGCGCGCGTTGTCTTGGCCTCAACGGCGCCGAAATCGTTTATAACCCTTCCGCTACCGTTGCCGGCCTCTCCGAATATCTTTGGGAACTCGAGCAGCCCGCCCACGCCGTCGCCAATCAATATTTCGTCGCCGCTATCAACCGCGTTGGCACCGAAGCTCCCTGGAAAATCGGCGAATTTTACGGCAAGAGTTATTTCTGCGATCCTCGTGGGAAAATCGTCAAGCAGGCCAGCCGCGACAAGGACGAATTGCTCGTCGCCGAACTCAATCTCGATGAAATCCAGAAAGTCCGCGATACCTGGCAGTTCTTCCGCGACCGCCGCCCGGAATCCTACGGTGAAATCACGCGCACGCGTTCCGGAGAAAACTCCGAGGCGGCCGACTAAATTGCTTCGCGCGGAAACCATCGAAAGCAGTTCGCTCTATAATAAGGACCTCGCCCCGGTCGCGAGCGAACGCCGCAC
>Ga0137403_10001616_pt1 | contig 28274 bp, 28 predicted proteins | sample CZOMad2_1_16fung_FD_122057 | JGI IMG/M metagenome (GOLD analysis project Ga0137403, IMG submission 122057) | Vadose zone soil fungal communities from Angelo Coast Range Reserve, California, USA - CZOMad2_1_16fungal (Hybrid Assembly) | ecosystem: Environmental > Terrestrial > Soil > Vadose zone... | reverse complement strand
CAATACGGCCAGACCTTCGTGATTCCCGAACCTCAAATCCGCGAGTCGGTTGCCAAAGTCCCGGGCATTGACGGCGAAAAGATGAGCAAGAGCTACGGCAACACGATTGAAATTTTCGGCGACGAAAAATCTTTGAAGAAAAAAATCATGGGCATCACGATGGATTCACGCACGCCGGCCGAGCCGAAGCCGGATGCGGAAAAAAATCTGGCGATTCAACTCTTAAAACTCGTCGCACCTGCAAATGCCGGAAAAGAATTTGAAGACAAACTTCGCGCCGGCGGCCTCGGCTATGGAGATCTGAAAAAGGCGTTGTTTGAAAATTACTGGAATTATTTCGCCGACGCGCGGAAGAAACGCGCCGAACTCGCGGCGAATCTGGACTTCGTGAACAAGGTTCTGGCCGACGGCGCGGCGAAGGCGCGAACGCTGGCGCAAACAGTTTTGAAACGCGCGCGGAAAAATTGCGGGCTGGAATAAATCTCACGCAAAGGCGCAAAGGCGCAAAGAAACAAAATGACTGAAAACGAAATTGCCACTCAAATTGTTGACGCTGCCTTCCAGATTCATACGAAGCTTGGCCCAGGTTTGTTAGAATCGGTTTATGAAATTGTGTTGGCTTATGAATTGCAAAAACGTGGACTTCGCGTTGCGCGGCAAGTTCCAATACCGATTGTCTATGAAGGAATCAAATTTGACGAAGGTTTCCGCGCCGATTTGATTGTCGAAGATAAAGTAATCGTTGAACTCAAATCAGTCGAGGCGGTTGCACCTGTTCACAAAAAACAAGTTTTGACCCATTTACGATTGATGAATTTGAAACTCGGTTTGCTAATTAACTTTGGCGAGGAATTAATCAAAAATGGAATTTCAAGAATCGTGAATGGTCTTTGATTTTTTTCTCCGCGCCTTTGCGCCTTTGCGTGAGGCTAAACCATTTTTAGTTTTGGCAAGTCCTGCGAGTCCACCAAGCCAACCGGCTCGCGTTTGGAATTCACGACGATCAAGTCGTCAATGGTCCTCCCGTTGAAAATTTTCAGGGCTTCGACGGCGAGCGCATTTTCTGAAATGCAAATCGGCTTTGGCGTCATCACTTTTTTGAGCGACTGCGACAAAAGATTTTCATCCGAAGCCATGTGACGGCGAAAATCGCCATCGGTGAAAACACCGGCGAGTTTGCCGCGCGCGTTCACCACGCTCAAACTGCCGGACTTCGCGCGCGTCATCACGAGCAACGCTTCTTTGACCAATAAATTTTCTCCGGCAATCGCATTTCGATTTCCCGTGCGCATGATGTCGCCGACTTTCAGCAGCATCGCGCGGCCAATCGAACCGCCCGGATGAAACCGCGCGTAATCTTTTTGTTTGAAACCGCGCGCCTGTAAAACGGCCATCGCCAGCGCGTCGCCCATCACGAGCATCGCCGTCGTGCTGCTCGTCGGCGCGAGGTTGAACGGGCAGGCTTCCTTCGGAACTTTGACGTTCAGCGAAACGTCGCTGTGCTTGGCGAGCGACGATTTCAAATTGCCTGTGAGCGAAATAATTTTGACAGAAAATCTTTTAAGCGCGGGCAGCAGATTCAGCAATTCCTCCGACTCGCCGGAATAGCTCAAGGCGAGAATCGCATCGCCGTCATTGACGATTCCCAAATCGCCGTGCAGCGCATCAACGCTATTTAATACGACGCTTGTCGAGCCTGTGCTTGTCAATGTTGCGGCAATTTTTTGCCCGACGTTTCCCGATTTACCGATGCCGACGACGACAATTTTTCCGCGACGCTTGATCGTCTCGACAATTGTCTCGACTGCGCGGTCAAATGATTTATCCAATTGCGAGCGCACTTTTTTGAGCGCGGTAATTTCCACGTCAAAGACTTCGCGGGCTTTGGCCAGATGATTCACACGCCGAGAATGCGCGGAACAGCGGTTGATTTCAATCTCAACTTGGTTCGTAAATTTTACAAAGCTCATCATTGTGCATTTCCATTCTGGCTTCCGGCTTCTGATTTCTATATTCTGCCCGGATGTTTGAGACGATTAAATCTGGAATTGTGACGGCAACGGAAAAACTTTTGCATTTGCGGAGGTTTCTTTGACGTTCCCGCCACGCAGAAGCGGCTAGGCGAATTGAATTCGCTCATGGCCGCCGATAATTTCTGGAACAATCGCGAAAAAGCGCAGGAAGTCATTGACGAAGCCAATTCCCTTCGCAACAAAATCGAGCCGTTGTTCGCCGCCGAAAAACAATTGGACGATTTCCGCGTCATGGTTGAACTCGGCGAATCCGAACCGGAAGCAGCACAATTAAAAATCCAAACGGAACTCGAGCGCGACCTTCAAAAATTTCTCAAGGAACTCGATTCGCTCGAATTGAAAGTTTTTTTGAACGGGCCGCACGACAGGAAAAATTGCATCCTCACCATCAATTCCGGCGCGGGCGGCACCGAAGCGTGCGATTGGGCGAACATGCTGCTGCGGATGTATCAGCGCTGGGCCGAATCGCGCGGCTGGAAAACCGAAGTCACCGACGCGCTGCCCGGCGAAGGCGCGGGCATCAAGAGTGCCACGATGCTGATCGAAGGCGAAAACGCCTACGGTTTTTGCAAGGCCGAGCGCGGCGTGCATCGCCTCGTGCGCATCTCGCCGTTCGATTCCAACAAACGCCGGCACACGAGTTTCGCCAGCGTGGACACGATTGCGGAAATCGAGGAGAGCGACGGTGAAATCGTCATTCCGCCGACCGAATTTAAGGTGGACACGTTTCGTTCCGGCGGCAAAGGCGGCCAGAACGTGAACAAGGTCGAAACCGCCGTGCGCATCACGCACATCCCGACCGGCCTCGTCGTCGCGTCGCAGGCGCAGCGTTCGCAGCATCAAAACCGCGCGACCGCGATGAACCTGTTGCTCTCGCGGATTTTCGCGCAACGCGTGGACGCGGCCAAGGCCGACATGGAAAAATTTTACGGCGACAAAGGCAGCGTCTCGTGGGGCAACCAGATCCGCAGCTACGTTTTCCAGCCGTATCGCATGGTGAAAGATTTGCGCACCGGCGTGGAAACGAGCAATGTTCAAGGCGTGATGGACGGCGACCTGGACCTGTTCGTGAACGGCTGGCTGCGCGCCGGCTGCCCACTCAAACGGATGCAGGGCGTGAAAGATGATGAGGAATAATTTTCGAAATGCGAAAAGATTATAAAATCTACAAAGGTGCAAAATTCTTTGCCGGAATTTGCGGAGGATGGCTTGGGCTTATGAGCAGTATTCCGTCAATTCCGCTTCTGCTCGCTGGATTTTATTATACCGGCACTCAAAGGGATTGGTTTTGGGTATCGGCGTTTATATGTCTTTGGTTTTTTGCAATTCAAGTTTGTTGGAAAAATTATCAGTTAATGGGAAATGGCGACAAAAAGGAAAAATCGAGAAAGGCGGTCGAACAATTAACACAATTTGGTCAAATTATTATGCGGCGGATTTCTGCAATTAAAGGAATTGATCCAAACCGATACGATCCGAATAAAGATGATGAAAGCTGGAATGTTATTAGCGAAGCCGCAGGTTATATTTTTATGACTTTAACGCACGAAGCGGTTGTGGCTTTTGGTGCCGGAATTGAGGACATTCACGGATATAGCATTCCACATTCAGGATTGGGTTCTACAATGTATGAGGACAGGTATCGTGAAATGCTGGCGAAACTTCATCGAAGATTTATGAATCTCAAGAGCATTGTTGATGAAATTGATAAATACATAAAATAGTAAATTCGTTAAATGAATTGTTCTATAAATTCCTCTGCGTCTCTGCGCCTCTGCGTTAAAATAAATCCGTGAACATTCTCGACAAAATTGTTGAAGAAAAGAAACGCGAAGTCGCGAAATTGCCCGCGCGAATCATCGCCGCCGGTGATTTGCGCGACGCGATGCTGGAACATGGTGAGCGGCGTGATTTTATTTCCGCGCTGAAAAATCCGCGCGGCGACATCGCGCTGATTGCGGAAGTCAAAAAGGCATCGCCGTCAGCGGGCGTGATTTGCAAAGATTTTGATCCGATAAAAATTGCGAAAGAATACGAAGCGGCGGGCGCAAGCTGCCTTTCCGTTTTGACGGACGAAAAGTTTTTCCAAGGCTCGCTCGATTATCTCCGCCAAATCCGCGCCGCCGTAAAAATTCCCTTGCTGCGCAAAGATTTCATCATTGATGAACGCCAGATCCTCGAAGCCATCGAATGGGGCGCGGACGCGATTTTGCTCATCGTGGCCATTTTGAGCGACGAGCAATTGCAAAAATTTCATTCGCTCGCAATCGAAGCCGGACTTGCTGTTCTGGTTGAAGTTCACGACGAGGACGAATTGGAACGTGCGCTGAAAATTAATCCCGCGCTTATCGGCGTGAACAATCGCGATTTGAAAAATTTCAAAGTGGATTTGGCGACAACTGAAAAATTGGCAAAAAAAATCGGCGACGGAAAAATTCTCGTCGCGGAAAGCGGAATTCATACACGCGCAGACGTTGAGCGTTTAAAAAAATGCGGCGCGAAAGTAATTTTGGTTGGCGAATCTTTGCTTCGAGATGGAAATATACAATCAAAAATCCGCGAGTTGATTGGTTGAATTTGGTAGGGCGGCGCTGCTGTGCCGCCGGTCGCGCAGCAGCGCGACCCTACCGTTTATTTTTCGCCAACTGCTTCGCCAGCCGAATCGCCGCAATCATGCTCGAAGGATTTGCGATTCCTTTTCCGGCGATATTGTAAGCAGTGCCATGGTCGGGCGACGTGCGGATGAATGGCAATCCCAAAGTCCAGTTCACGCCGGTATCAAACGCGACGGCTTTCAGCGGCGCGAGTCCCTGGTCGTGATACATCGCCACGACGGCGTCGAAATCCCCTTGCAGCGCATGATGAAAAACGGTGTCGCCGCTCAACGGGCCGGTGACATCAACCCCTTTTTTCTGCAAAGCCAAAATCGTCGGCGAAATAATTTTTATTTCCTCGTCGCCGAATTCTCCGCCTTCGCCGGCGTGTGGATTCAAGCCGCAGACTGCGATTTTTGCGCGGGGCAATTTCAGATCGCGGCAGGCTTGGGCGGCCAATTCAACCGCCAATGAAATTTTTTCCGCCGTCAATTTTTCAGAAACCGTTTTGATCGGAATGTGGATTGTGGCGAGCGTGACGCGCAGCCAGCGGTTTTTGTCGTCGTGGCCGAGCAGCATCATCGCGGTGCGATCCGTTCCGGCAATCGCGGACAAAAATTCCGTCTGGCCGACGAATTTTTTGTGCCCGGCGCGGATGATGGATTTTTTATTCACCGGCGCGGTCACGAGCGCGTCCAATTCGTGCCGCAAACAACGGTGCGTTCCGTCGTGCAAGCACGAAACCGAGGCATTCGCGGCTGCTGGTGAACCGGGGGGCAGATTGTCCGGCAATTTTTCCGCAACCGGATTTGTGACAAAGAAACTTCCTGTGTCGCCATAATTGGAAAATCTTTTCAGCGGCAGGTTCAGCGACAGTTTTTTGTTAAGGCTCGAAAGTATGTTTTCATCGCCGATCAAAAGATATTTTATCTTGTCGTTTTGAGCTTCGGCGGCGACGGCTTTGAGCGCGACTTCCGGGCTGATGCCGGTGACATCGCCGAGTGATATGCCGACCCAACCGGTCATGCGAAGATGCGGATGAATGTTTTTTGCTTCAGCGACTCAATCCATTTTTTCTGGAGAAAGTCGTGTTGCCGGGCGCGAAGCGTTTTTTCGATGTCGTCGCGAACTTCGTTGATCGGCCTGACGTGAGCGGGACGTTTTTCTTCGACGAGCAAAAGATAACAGGCATCGGGTGTTTCGATGACGTCGCTGGCTTCGCCGGATTTGAGCGCGAATGCGGCGTCGGCGAGTTCTTTGCGCAGCATGGAACGTTCGAGCCAGCCCATGTCGCCGCCGTGATTTTTTTGCGAGCCTTGCGAATGGACGGAAGCCATTTCTGCGAAGGACGCGCCGGTCTTGATTTTTTCCTGAATCTCTTGTGCCAGCGCCAGCGTGTTCGTGTCATCGGCGGATTTGTTCAGCACAATCATGCGCACTTTGATTTCGTCCTCGACCTTGTAGTCATCCTGATGCGCGCTGAAATAACGTTCGATTTGATATGGCGAGACGACGATTTCCTGTGAAACATTTTTATTGCGCAGCGCGGATTCAATGTATTGGTCGCGCACATCTTCGCGGAATTGCTCGAACGTCATGCCTTCCGCCTGCAAGGTTTTCATCAGCGTCACGCGGTTGCCAAAACGTTCGCGGACACGCTCCTGAACAAGATCATCCACGGCGCTGTCGGGCAGGCGATAACCGGCGGTGTCGAAATAATGCAAAATCAATTGGCGCTCGATGAGCAGTTCGAGGCTATTGGTCAGCGCGTCGTTGATTTTTTGTTGGAACTCGACGGAATCAGCCGGGTATTGGCGGCGCAACGAGTCAATCGCCGGCGTCGCAATATCCTGAACCTGCTGTCGCGTGATGACGGCGTCGTTGACGACGGCGACAATGCCGTCAATCATTTCCGCGCGCGACGACACGGCGGAGCAAAGCGTTAAAATCAAAAAGATGAATTGAAAAAATTTCATCAACCGGCGCGCAGTTTAACAACAACCGCCAGCCGGTCAAGCAAACGGCAGCCATTCAGCGAACCTAATAAATTTTGGAACATTTTCTTTGCGCGCGGCGTCTTATTGCGGAAAATAGGCCGTCGGGCTTGCTCGGGTGCGAACACTTTACAACATTTTATTTGCGATATTTTTCGCGTTGTCAGCGCCGTATTATTTCCGGCGGATGTGGCGGCGCGGCAATTGGCGTCCGGGTTTTCCCGAGCGTTTCGGAAAATTTCAACCCGATCTCAAGCAGGCCCTGACCAACCGCCAAGTCATTTGGCTTCACGCCGTCAGCGTCGGCGAAGTCAACCTTTGCACGCAACTCATCCGCGCGCTCGAATTGCGACTGCCCAACATCAAATTTGTCGTGTCCACGACGACGACGACCGGCATGGCTGAACTAAAACACCGCCTACCGACGCACGTCAGCAAAATTTATTATCCGATTGACCGCCGCAACTGGGTCAAACGCTCGATCTCCGTCATCAATCCCGAAGCCATCGTTTTGGTGGAAGCGGAAATCTGGCCGAATTTTCTGTGGCGCGCGAGCCATTTGAACATTCCGGTTTTCCTTGCAAACGCGCGATTGTCCGACCGTTCATTTCGCGGTTACAAACGGTTCGGATTTTTATTTCGTAAATTATTTGAATCGTTCGCCGGCGTCGGCGCGCAAAATGAAACCGATGCGCAACGATTGCAGGAAATCGGCTGCAAGCCGGAGGCGATTCACATCGTCGGCAACCTGAAATTTGACGCCGCAAAACTGGACGAGCGCCGAAATCTCGATGTGCCGGCGTTGTTCCGTCAACTTGGCGTTCCGCCGGATGCGCCCATTTTGATAGGCGGCAGCACGCACAACGGCGAAGAGGTGATTTTGGCGGAAATCGCGGAACGGTTGCGCAAACAATTTCCAAAACTGTTTTTGATTCTGGTTCCGCGCCATTTCGAGCGCAGCAATGAAGTGGGACGTCAATTGCGCGAGCGGAATGTTAAATTCGTTTATCGCAATCTCGTGGGCGAGAATTCCAAATGGAGCGACGGCGAAGTCAATTGTCTGCTCGTCAACACGACGGGTGAGCTGCGCTTCTTCTACAAACACGCGACAGTGGTGTTCGTCGGAAAAAGTCTGACGGCGATGGGCGGGCAAAACCCGATTGAGCCTGGCGCGATGGGCAAGGCAATGGTGTTTGGGCCGAATATGCAAAATTTTTCGGATATTGCCAGAAATTTTATCTCGGCAAACGGCGCGGTGCAAGTGCGCGACCCTGAAACGCTGCAAAATGCAATCGCCGGGATTCTTGGCGACGAAAATCGCCGCAGGCAATTGGGTGAAAATGCGCAGGGGATCGTCCGCGAAAATCTCGGCGCGATTGACCGGACGGTGGAAATGATTTTGGACAAGCTGAAAACGCGCGGAGCTTATATCGTGTCAAAAAAATAATTTGAAATTTTTTCGTTCGCCGCTTGACGAAGTGGTATTGTGTTTTCATATTGCACCACGCTTTCCGGTTTTTGCCGGAAATTTAAGCCGTATGTCGAACTCGAAGGTGAGCAACCCTGAAACGGATTCCTTGAAAAAGGGAAATCCAGCCGTCGAAACAAACCCACCCGTTGCCGTCCATTTCGTCGTTTCCAAAAAAAATCCCGACGCCGAGCTTGCCGAAAAAATCAAGGAATTGGTCCGCCTCGCGCGCGAGCAGGGACATCTGACCTACAACGACGTCAACGACGTGCTGCCTGAAAATGTTGCGACGCCGGAAATGCTGGATGAAGTTTTTTCAAAGCTCCGCGCTTTGGAAATCGAAGTCGTGGACCAGGCGGAAGTGGATCGCGTCAAAATGCCGGACGAGGAGGAAGACACGCGCCATCTGGACGCGCTGGACGATCCGGTGCGTATGTATCTCAAGCAAATGGGACAGGTGCCGTTGTTGACGCGCGAGCAGGAAGTGGAAATTTCCAAGCGCATCGAAGCCGCCGAAAACGAATTGCGCAAAGTGATTTACAGCCTCGGCTTTGCCGGAAAAGAGCATATTGCTTTGGCGGAAAAGTTGATCGCGGATCCGCCGCGCGAACGTTTCGACCGCGTGGTGGTTGATAAAAAAGTCGAAAATCGCGACACGCATCTGGTTGCGCTCCGCCAGTTGCTGGCATATGTGCGCAAATTGGATGCCGACGTTGACTCCAAATACATCGCATGGCGTGGCGTTCATGCGAAAAATAAACGCCAGCGCGCATGGAAAATTTTCAAGGCGGCGGATCAAAAATTGCAGGCGGCATTTTCAAAGTTTTTTTTCAAGCAAAAGGTTGTCGAGGAAATGACGCTGGTCGCGGAAAACATCCATGACAAACTGCAATACAGCCTGCGCGCATTGGCGGACGCCGAATCCCAGCGCGAATCCAGCGCGCAACAGCATCTGGTCGAGGCCGAAAAATACAAAATCCGCGCGCTGGAGGAATTTGTGCGGATGCCGCACGAAGATTATCTGAAAACTTTCGACCGCCTGCGTGAATTTTCCACGAACGGGCTTCAGGCAAAAACGGAAATGGTCGAGGCCAATTTGCGCCTCGTCATTTCCATCGCCAAAAAATACACGAACCGCGGGTTGTCGTTCCTCGATTTGATCCAGGAAGGCAACATGGGCTTGATGAAAGCCGTCGAAAAATTTGAATACAAGCGCGGCTACAAATTTTCAACTTATGCGACGTGGTGGATTCGTCAGGCCATCACGCGCAGCATCGCCGACCAGGCGCGCACGATTCGCATTCCCGTGCACATGATTGAAATCATCAATAAACTCATGCGCACGCAAAAAGTGTTGCTTCAGGATTTTGGCCGCGAGGCGTCGCCGGAAGAATTGTCCGATGAATTGCAGATGCCGGTGGAACGTGTTCGCGCCGTTTTGAAAATGGCGCAGCAGCCAATCTCATTGCAGGCGCCGGTTGGCGACAGCGACGAGGCGAACTTTGGCGATTTCATCGAGGACAAAGCCGCCGAAAGTCCGCTCGACATGACGAGCTTCAGTTTGTTGAAGGAACGATTGGGCGACGTGCTGTGCAGTTTGAGCGGGCGCGAACGGAAAGTTTTGGAGCTGCGCTTCGGCCTCGGCGACGGTTGCGCCCGCACGCTTGAGGAAGTCGGCTGCCAGTTCAAGGTCACGCGCGAACGCATCCGCCAGATTGAAGCCAAGGCGCTCCGCAAAATGCGCCACCCGACGCGCATCCGCCAGTTGAACGGTTTCCTGGAAATCGAAAAAATTGAAGCGGGATGAAGCCGCCGAATTAACTTGTCGCCTTCGCGGGACGCAGCAAAATGGTTTTGTTTCGGGCCCGTAGCTCAGCGGTTAGAGCAGGCGACTCATAATCGCTTGGTCCTCGGTTCAAATCCGAGCGGGCCCACCAAACCAAAATTCCAATTGCAGAATCTAATTTTCCAACTTCGTTCCATTGTCGAGCCGCTCGATTTGGCGGAATTGTTTCCAAAATCACAGCCATTGGAAGTTGAACTTGGTTGCGGCGACGCGTCGTTTCTCGTCGAATACGCCCGGCGAAATCCTGAAAAAAATTTCATCGGCGTCGAACGATTGCTCGGCCGGATCGCCAAGCTCGACAAAAAAGGCCGTCGCGCTGGATTGAAAAATTTGCGCGGCGTTCGCATCGAATCGTCCTATTTTTTGCAGTATCTCTTGCCGCCGCATTCGGCGACTGCGCTGCACGTTTATTTTCCCGATCCGTGGCCAAAAAAACGGCATCACAAAAATCGTTTGATCAACCAAAATTTTCCCGCGTTGGCTCGCATGGCGCTCGCGCCCGGAGGAACCATTTATTTGCGGACGGATGACGCTGCTTATTTTCAGCAAATGACGGAAGTTTTTGATGCGGACAAAAAAATTCAAAAAATCGAAACGCCAATCGAACTTTCTGAATTGCTCACGGATTTTGAACGGGAATTTTCGGCAAAAGGAATTAAAACTTTGAGTGCGGCGTATCAGCGAACTTAAACATCAATCACCGGCTTGTCGTCGTCATCGGATTTTTTCGGCGGCGGCGGACGGCGCTGGATGGTGACGCGCGCGTTGCCGGTCATGACGTTCAGCGCGATGGATACGACGCTGATAATCAGCGCGCCGAGAAATGCGAAGCCGAAACTATCCACCTGAAAATGCGGCGCCATCAGCGTGCCTACGAAATAAAGCAGCAGCGCGTTGATGACCAATGTGAAAAGTCCGAGGGTGAAAATCAGCAGCGGCAGCGCGAGGAGCATCAAAACCGGCCTGACGAATGCATTGAGGATTCCCAGCAACAGCGATGCGATGAACAAATCGCTCCAGTTTTGGTAAGTGATGTGTCCGTGCAGCAACGCAACGGCCACCAGCACGGCGAGCGTGTTGATGAGCCAGCTTTGCAGAAAGCGCAGAAATCTTTTTTGTCCCGGCCGCATAATTTGCAAATCAAATTGCGCCAGCCTGCGGCGAAAAACAAGAAGCAAACTACGGCGGGAACGGTGTGTGATTTCATTGATTTTTTCCCGCGTTCGTTGCAACCTGCGTGCCAGCCGTGAAATCCTTGTTTTTCAACGTCGCCATATTTGTTGCCTCGGAATTGTCGTTGCGCGCAGAAAGCGTCATTGCGCCGGGCGCGAAACTTCAAAAACTTGCCGGCGATTTTGCGTTCACCGAAGGGCCGACGTGCGACAGAAATGGAAATCTTTTTTTCGTGGACCAGCCGAACAACCGCATCATGGAGTGGAGCGCGGACGGAAAATTGTCCACGTTCATGGAACCGTCGCAACACGCAAACGGCATGATGTTCGACGCGAACGGAAATTTGATCGCCTGCGCCGATGAACACAATCAGCTTTGGTCAATTGCGCCGGACAAAACCGTGACCGTTCTCGTCACGAATTACGAAGGCAAATATCTCAACGGTCCGAACGATGTTTGGATCGCGCCGAACGGGGCGATGTATTTGAGCGACCCGTTTTACAAACGCAAATGGTGGGATCACGACACGATGGCGCTCACCAATCAGGAGGTTTTTTATCTTTCGCCCGACCGGAAAAATTTGACGCGCGTGACCGACGACTTGAAAAAGCCAAATGGAATCACCGGCACGCCGGACGGAAAAAAACTTTTTGTCGCCGACATGCAAGCGAACCAAACCTGGCGTTACGACATTTTGCCGGATGGTTTGCTGACGAATAAAACATTGTTCGTTCCGAAAGGCTCGGACGGCATGACGATTGACGCCGAGGGAAATCTTTATTTGTGCGCGACAGGCACGACGAACGGCGTTTCAGTTTTTGACACTGCTGGAAAGTTGGTCGAACACATTGACGTGCCGAAAAAATGGTCGGCAAATGTCGCCTTCGGCGGCAAGGAACACAAAACACTTTTCATCACGGCCAGCACGTCGCTTTATTCCATCCAGATGCGTGTCAAAGGCGCAAACCCATCAAAATAAAGCAGTTACAGATTTTAGTTGCTATTCCGCAGAAATCAGCGATAATGCCCGTGTCTGTTAGATAGCTCAAAGCTCCATAACATGGTAAATCTTCAGGTGAACACAGTTCAGTGATGATTTGAAATCCCGATAGTCGGGAACGGTTTGGCAAGCACGGCGATCAAGGACAATACATCACATGAGTAATAAATTGTTTGTTGGAAACCTTTCCTTCAACACCACTGAAAACGACCTGCAGGACGCCTTTGCGGCGCACGGCACGGTCACTGAAACGAACCTGATGATGGATCGCACCACCAATCGCCCCCGCGGCTTTGGTTTTGTGACCATGAGCACTGCCGAGGAAGCGCAGAAAGCCATCGCCGCCCTGAACGGCGTCGAATTGGATGGACGCGCCCTCACGGTCAACGTCGCCCGCCCGCGTGAAGAACGTCCGGCTGGCGGTGGTGGACGTGGATTCGGTGGTGGTGGCGGTGGAGGCGGTCAACGTCGCGAATTTCGCGGCGGTGGACGCGATCGCTATTAATTAACAGCGTTCAATCTCACGGCGGAGTTCGGATAAAACCGGACTTCGCTTTTTTGTTTGCAAAAATCCGTTTTCAGCCGCGGAGCGGCGTTAAGATAGTAGCCCACGGCGGTCAGCCGTGGGTTCGCTGAAAAAAAACAAATCAAGCCCCGGACGGGGCGGTAGAGGCAACCATTATCTTTCTGTCGCTCCTGCCGGAGCTTGACCCTTTTGGCGGAATCAACCCACGGTTTCACCGTGGGCTACTATCGTGCGCGCCTCCGGCGCTAACCCGAAAAATGTTTTAGCTCTTGCGAACGGAAATGCTTTTGGGAAGATTTAATTTGTTGCCGAAGAAATAGTATGACCGATTGTCTCCTATTAGAATTAGACAGAATGGCTTTGTCTCAATAATATGTTAGGCATCATTGCATTTATGATAGTGTTTTACCTAATTCACGCCGTTGCAATTCTGCTCTTGTTTGGATTGCCTTGGTTATTGATTAGAAGACGCATTACCAATCTTGATTTCAAGAGAGCTTTGTCTTCTCTGGTTTTTGCGTTGGCTTTTACTCCCAGTGTTTTCGGAGGTGATTTGGGTATTGTTGGATTTGTCCCTGCAATCGAGATGCTGGTGAGGTGTTTGTTCGGTTACTTTGGCCCACCGTTTTTATTTACCATTGGCAGTATTGCGCTTGTTTGGGGGTTGATATTTATCGTAAGAAGTATTTTCGCCATGTGGCAAAACAGAGGTAAACACCATGACGCCTAATAAGGAGATAGGCAATAAGTTCTAAAAATTGTCGCCACAAAAAATCACTTTCTCGACACGCACGGATTGCCTTTGATGTAAAATCGCAAGTGCCGTTTCGCCCAATGTTTCGCGTAATCCACACCGATGCGCGGACGTTTGACGGTTTTGAAAATTTCCGATTTCGTCGGCGCGGCGATGAAAAAGTCGTCGCTCAATAAATCATGGCCGTTGAGCCGCTTGTCAATTTTCATTGCGCGGCAAAGCAAGCCCGGCCCGCAAGTGCAGCCTTCGATATTTTTCACCGGCTCGATGGCGCGCAGCAAAACGGCGGACGCATGGCCTTCGCGCTCGGTCACGACGTTCATGCAGAAATACATTCCGTAAATGAAATAAACATAAGCGTGTCCGGGCGGGCCGAACATGATTTTGGTTCGCTCTGTCAATCCGCGCGCCGAATGCGCCGCAAGGTCGTGCGGGCCAAGATAAGCTTCCGTTTCGACAATTTTCCCGACGCGCTCGACGCCATCGGAAATGTGGACTAGAAATTTCCCGAGCAATTCTTTTGCGACGATAATCGTGTCACGGTCGTAAAATGGGCGCGGCAGTTTTTGCATTGCGAAATGAAATGGCATTGCATTATGCCGATACAAGCGGATTTTTTGCAGCAGGAAATTTTCGGATTCCGCAAATTTTTCATGGCATTGCCGATGCTTTTTAGCAAGGCATGAAAACAAGTTCTCAATTCAAGAAAAACGTCGCAGCGCTTTTGGCAGTCGCATTGACGACGACAGTTTCGGCGCAAACGACGGGCGGCGGTGGTGGTTCAACGAGTGGCGGCAGTTCGACCAGCGGCTCAACGGGAAGCGGCACGACGAGCGGCTCCACAAGCCAGCAAACAGCGCCCGCACCGGGCACTCCGGTTCAATCGCAACCAATGACGCCTCAAGAACCAACTTCGCCCAACACCGTGCCGCCTACCGTTCCTCCGCAGGGAGCAATGCCGCCGGCATCCACGATGATACCCGGCGTGACCAATCCGCCGCCGGCAATTCCGCCGTGGCAAACAAATCGTCCACCGTGGACAACAAATCGTCCGCCTTGGTTGACCAACCGTCCGCCGCGGATGACGAATTCGCCAGCGTGGATGACGAATACTGCCGGAGCGCCGCCATGAGTTTGCGGCATTATCTATCTACAGTTTATTTTTTCGGCAAAAATGCAAACGCTACCGCCGCCATGAGGCAGACGAATGCGGCGACGTAATTCCAGCGGATGCGTTCGCCGAGAAATAAAATCGCGAACACGCAAAAGACCGAGAGCGTGATGACTTCCTGGATGATTTTGAGTTGCGTGACGGTATAAACCGAACTGCCCCAGCGGTTGGCCGGGATCATGAAAACATATTCAAAGAAAGCGATGCCCCAGCTCACGAGGATGACCAGCCAGAGCGGCGAACTTTTGAATTTCGGGTTCAGGTTGCCATACCACGCGAACGTCATGAAAATGTTCGAGCAGGTCAGCAGCACGATGGGCAGCCAGCGGGATTGAGTCAGGTCATTCATGGGCGCAAAAATGAATTCGGCAACCGGAAGTGTCAAATGCGAATATGCCAATGGCTCGTGCGCGCAAAAATCGCTTCGTGCGGATGATTTTCCTGTTCGTGCGGGCAAATTTCCTTTCCGTGGGCTGAAAATTCATTCCGTGCGACCGTTTTTCCATTCCATGCGGCGAAAATTCAATCTGTGCGGGACGTATGCCGTTTCGTGCGAGCCAACTTTCCATCCGTGCGGACAAAATTCGATTTGTGCGGCCATTTTTCAATCTGGGCGGGCTGTTTTAATCTTGTGCGGCGAAAACCTTTGATTTTTAGCATTTTTTGCAGTCGCGGAGTGACGAACGACAGTAGCCCACGGTGAAACCGTGGGTATCATTCCCAGACAAATAAAGTCCCGGATGGGGCGAAAGGAATTTAGTTGTTGGATTTTCTGCCGCCCCTGCCGGGGCTTGAAATTTTCTTGAACGATTAACCCACAGTTTTACTGTGGGCTACTTTCTGCCGCGCCTCCGGCGCTGGGGCTGGCCGGGTTTGAATCCCACGCGAACGTCATGAAAAGGTTCGAGCAGGTCAGCAGCACGACGGGCAGCCAGCGGAATTGAGTCAGGTCGTTCATAAATTATTTCATTGGTTTGAATAAAATGTCAAAAAATTCTGAAGTCTTCCCTGCTTGAATTTGTTTCTTTAGGTCATTAAACATTGTTTCTTCATTTGATGCTAATGTTCCGTTCAGAACTTCAAGCAAAAGCTGCTTATTCATACCCGCAATCGTATCTGCCGCATATAACTCGTCCGATTTATCTCCATTTGCAATTTTCATTCCAAGCTCGTCGTATCTTTTGATGGTGCTTTCAAAAATGAAAATTCGTGGATCGGTAGCCGGAGGGAACTTGTCTGACTGAACTAAATTTATAGCAGCTTTCTCAACAACTGTTGCTACCGCGACATATTCGTCGCGGCTGCCATCGCGCTTTACAATCGCGTCAAGATCATCGGTCTTGTGCAAAACACTAATTAACGAATTTTGTAATTTGGCCGTAATTGGCGAGAGGCCGTAGGTCGGTGCGGCCATTGGTTCGTTCAAACTTTGGCTGTCAGAACTGCGATTGAAGTGAATAGCAAACCAAGATAACAAAGCAATCATGCTAAAAACCAAAATGCTGATGACCGCCATTTTTGAACCACTTTTGAGTTTTACTGCATTAGATGGCGACGTGATTCGCGGTATGAAAATTATGGTTTCAAGATGGCAATGAGGACATTCAACGGTTTGTGTTTCACTTACTTCAAGCTGGTTGCCATCAAACTCAATGTCTCCGTTGCAGTGTTGACAGGGACAGATTGAAAATTTTTCTTTGGATTCATTCATAAGCGCACCGGAATTTTTTTCTTCGCCAAAAATTGTTTCACGTTACCGACGGTATAGGTGCCGAAATGGAAAATGCTCGCGGCGAGGACGGCGTCGGCTTTGCCTTCGATTAACACGTCGGCCATGTGTTCCAGCGTGCCCGCGCCGCCGCTGGCCACCACCGGCACGCCCACGGCTTCGCTCACGCGCCGCGTGATGACCAAATCAAATCCAGCTTTCGTGCCGTCGGCGTCAATGGAGTTCAAAACAATTTCGCCCGCGCCAAGCGCTACGGCGCGTTTCGCCCAATCAATCGCGTCGAGGCTGGTGTCTTTGCGTCCGCCGTGCGAGAACACTCCCCATTTGTCCGGCGCAATTTTTTTCGCGTCAATGGAAACGACGATGCACTGGCTGCCGAATTTTTCCGCGCCCGCTCGAATCAAATCTGGATTTGCGAGCGCACTTGAATTAATTGAAATTTTATCCGCGCCAGCGCGAAGCATCGCATACATATCGTCCACGGATTTTATTCCGCCGCCGACGGTGAGCGGCATGAAGCATTGGTCGGCGGCGCGTTCAATCACGTCCACCATCGTGGCGCGGCCATGCGCGCTGGCGGTGATGTCGAAAAAAACCATTTCATCCGCACCCTGCTCGTTGTAGCGCAGCGCGAGCGCAACGGGATCGCCGACATTTTTCAATTCGCCCGCCTCGGCTTTTCCAAATTGGACGCCGCGCGTGACCTGGCCGTCGTGAACGTCGAGGCAGGGGATGACACGTTTTGCAATCACGCTTCCATTGAAAACGGAGTTGCGCCTCAAAGCAAATTTTTAGCGCGCGAAATTTTACTTGCAAATGAGGTGAAGCGTTTTAGAATCGAAATCAATCAGGCATTTGGCTGACAGGTAAAATTGCAGCTATGAAAATTTTTCGTTCAACGTCGGTTTTTCTATCCGTGACGGCAGGCACTTTTCTGCTGGCTGGCTGTCAAAGCACTCACACCAGTCCTTATCATCCCGGTCCTGTTGCAGGCCAAGCTGTCGGGACAACTGTTGGCGTGGCAGCGGGCAATGTCGCAGGTTTCGGAGTCGGCGTCGTCGAAGGCGCAGGCAAAGGGTTCGCCGCGCCGTTCAATCCAGATTATCACATGGTGCGTCATTGGCGCACGGAAACGACATCGGACGGACGCACGATCCAAGTGCCTTACGATGTCCTTGTGGATAAAAACGGTCAGCCGGTCAAAATGCCCGCGCCGACAGGAAATTAATTGTCTATCCGATATTTATGCGCACGCTCATTGCCCTTTTCATTGCCGCCAATTTATTTTCGACCGGAAAATTATTTGCCGCCGACGCCGCGCCGCAACGCAAGACGGCCATCATCGTGGAAAACCGCGCGGGCGAACAATTCAACGACAAAGTTTCCGTGCTGGAAGATTTGTTGAGCACGCGTGTCGCGGGCAAAGGTTATTCCGTCATCAGCCGCGACGTGACGGTCAATGCGTTGAAATCTTATTCTGCGGCGGGAATCACGGTTTCTTCAAAGTCTTCGGCAAATGTCAAATCTGGTTCGACCTCCGACCATGCTGCGGTTTCTCTGGAAGCGAATGCAGGACAAAAGGACACGGCGGCTCAAGGAGTTTCACAATCCGCAGAAGCCAACGCCAGCAAGTCCAAATACAACGATAATTATCAGGACACGTGGAAGCCGGAAGACAGCAAAAAAACAAAAACATACGCGGAGAACGAAAAAGATAATTATTCGGATGCCGATGCCGCAACGCACGCTTCCGTCGGCGTGAATGCGACGCACGAGGAATCTTCCGACGCCGCGCTCAATGCTAAAATGAAGAGTTCGGCGCGGCAGGATTCCGCAACAATGGAGGGAGCGAGTTCTGATTCCATGCACGTTGCCGTGACGCCGGACTCGACGGCGCTCGACGACGCGTTGAACAACAACACATCGGCGCTCCGCCTCGCGCAAAATCTTGGCGCGGATTTCATTTTGATTCCGGCCATCACGTCTTACGGCACGGAAAAGAAAACATACAACGGCAATGGCATCAGCACCGTCAACGTCATGCACACATTGCGTGTCAGTTACAAAATTGTCGAAGCGGGAATGGGCGGCGCGATGCAGGGCGGCATGGTCGTGGCAACAAAAAACATCCGCCAGACGGAAGGATTGCAAACTGAAGACAGCGACCTCATCAACGGATTGCTCGACGACGCGGCGATGCAATTGGCCGACGCCATCGCGGAAAATGCAAAGACGCTGCCGACGGAAATTGCCAAGGCCAAAATGGTTTCCTTCAGCGTCGCTTGCACGATGACGGATCCGCGCCAGCAACCGATTATGATTTCGACGCCTGAAGTCAAAGACAAACGCGTGGTTGAAAAAAATCCGCCGGTGGCGGTGCAGGCGATGGATGTGACGGTGGAATTGGACGGAGTTGCGCTCGGCTCGACGCCGGGTCAATTCAAGGCGCAGCCCGGTTTGCACAAAATCAGTTTGTCGCGCGAAGGTTTCGACACATGGTCGCGCACGATCAACATTTACGACGGCCAAACTTTGAGCGTGGCGCTGCAAATGAGCGAAGACGGCTACGCGCGTTGGGCGGACACGACGGCATTTCTGGCGACGCTCGACGCAAATCGCAAGTTGACCGACGCGGAGGTCAATAAAATCAACGGCCTCGCGGAATTTTTCAAGAACAGCCATTATCGCGTGGACACGAAGGAAAATACCAAAGTGGACAATAATATCATTGTGAGATGAACCGAGCAAAACCCATGAAACATTTTTCTTTCCGCAAAATTATTTTCGTCGCACTGGCTGCTGCATTGTTGCCGGCGGTGGCATCGGCGCAGGAAAAAGCGACGCTGGCCATTTCCACCATTAAACCCACGTCATCGCTGGACGCTTCGGTGAAAGGCGGCAAATCGGTTGAGATGAACCGCGTCATTGAGTCGCTTAACAGCCAGTTGATTGACCGCGTCAATGCGACGCGGAAATTCGATGTCGTCGGGCGCAACGATTTGGACAGCGTCATCAAGGAGCAGGACCTCGGCGCGTCCGGCAATGTGGACGCCAAAACTGCGGCGCAGGCGGGAAAGTTGGCCGGCGCGAAATATCTGCTCGTGACGACGGCGGATGATTTTCAGGATTATGTCGAGAAAGCGACGTTTGAAGGCACGGGCAACACCGCGACGAAGCGCGTGTTCCGTTTTTCGGTGATTGGAAAAGTTTATGATTCTTCGACGGGCAAACTTTTGGAATCGGCAAATTTCCAGACGGGCAACGACCGCTTCAAACAGATCCAGCAGGAACGCAATTACTCGGTCAAGGACGGCGAATTGAGCGATGAGATGATGATCGCGGTTTCGCGCGAGATGGCGGAAAAAATTGCCAACCACGTGGCCGACGTGATTTTCCCGATAAAAGTTTTGATCAAGCGCGACAGCGAAGTCACGGTCAATCGCGGCGAAGGCGGCGGCGTGGCGGTGGGCGACACCTTCAATGTTTTTGCGCTGGGTCAGGAATTGATTGACCCGGACACAAAAGAATCGCTCGGCCATGAGGAAGTGAAAGTCGGAAAAGTGAAAATCACGGAAGTGGATCCGAAGATGTCGAAAGCGCAAATTTTGGAAGACACGGGCATTGACAAGGGCGCGCTCCTGCGGAAGCCGCAGTGAGCGGCGCGAAAAAATCAGCAAAATCAGAAGGAATCAAAATGACAACACTTGTTCGTAAAGTGGCCGCACATATCCGGCCATTAACATTCGTCGCCATTCTCGGTTTGTTGGCGACCGGATGCCAGACTTATCAGCAGCAAAACAAAGCCGTTTTGTATTGGCGGCAAGGCAATTTGACCAATGCTGTCGTTGAGGCCATAAAAATGGCAGACCAAAATGCCAAGAATAAAGACGCCATCATCTGGCGTTTGGAAGAAGGAGCGGTTTTGCGCGCGAACGGACAATATGACGACAGCAATAAAGCATTTGATACCGCAGAAGAGCAGATAGATAAATATGCAGAAGCCGCAAAAGTCCATGTTGGCGACGAAGCCGGCGCGCTGCTGTCCAATCAGGCCAATCTGAATTACGAAGGCCGTTATTATGACGGCATCATGCTCGACACATACAAGGCGTTGAATTATTTGGCGCTCGGCGACATTGAAAAAGCGCGGCCGGCGATCATCCGCGCCTATCAACGCGAGCAGGACGCGGTCGAAGACAATAAAAAGCGCATTGAGAAAGTCCAGGAACAGGCCAACACGCATACCAACAGCGCTGCCATCCAAAAAGCGCAGAGCAATCCGAAATTTCAAACGGCGATGCAGACCAATTACGCCGCTCTTGATAATCTCAAGCCTTACGCCGATTACGTGAATCCGTTCACGGTTTATTTGGACGGCCTGTATTTCATGGCCAATGCCGCAGACGCATCGGATTTGGAGCGCGCGCATAAATCGTTCGAGCGCGTCGGTGAATTCATTGGCGACAACGATTATATCAAACAAGATTTGGCGGCGATGGATAATTTAATGAACGGAAAACCGCTGGAGCCGACGACTTATGTGATTTTTGAAACCGGTTGCGCGCCGGTTCGCGACCAATTCCGGATTGATTTGCCTCTCGTTTATCCCGGATTGGGATTGGCGTCATTTAACGCTGCGTTTCCGACGCTGAAATTTCAGGACAATTATGTCCCGAGCCTGACGGTTTCCGCGGGGACCAACATGCTGAACACCGCGATGCTTTGCAGCATGGACAGCGTCATCGGCTTGGATTTCAAAAATGAATTGCCGCTGGTGACGACCAAGACGCTGGCATCCAGCATTACCAAGACGATTACCGAACAGTTGAGCGCGCAGGCGGCGGGACAGGCAGGCGGCGATTTCGCGAAACTGTTCGTTCAATTAGGCGGTGCCATTTACAACGCCTCGGTCAACATCGCCGACGAGCGCACGTGGACGACGCTGCCCAAGGAATTTCAATTTTGCCGCATTCCCACGCCGCCGGATCGCAAGCTGGAAATTTCCATGCCCAATGGCTTGCCACAAACCCTGACGCTCAACGACGGCGCAATTAATTTGGTCTATGTCAAATCCATCAATCCCGCTATGCCGTTGTTGGTTTCGCAGATCAAATTAAATGGTTCAACAATTTTCACGCCAAGCGTGGCCGCGACTCCAATAAAAAGTGTCGAGCCAACTCCCGCAACAATTCCAACGGCGAACCCGACAAACGAAAGTCCAACGACAACAACGCCAGTCGAGCCAGCGGTAAATGAGAGTGCGACCAATGCGGTTGTCGTCGCAGCAGCGGAGTCGGCTACCGCGTCAGCAACAACCAATGCGCCCGTCGAACCGGCAGAGACAAAAACGCCGGAGCCGGTCGAGATGACGGCGACCAACGTTCCAAGCCAGCCGGAAATAACGACGCCTGTCAGTTCTGGAGATAACGGAACAACCAACACGGTCGTGGCGATGGCTTCGGAATTTACGATGGATGTTCCGACAAGAGTCACGACCAATGCGCCCGTCGAACCGGTGGAGACAAAATGATTTGCAATGTCGAGCGTGAGATTCTTGACAAAATGACCGTGTATAATCAACAATCACAAAAATGAAGATTCATCATTTCCTTGCTCTTTCCAGCCTGTGCTTCGTCGTCTGTTTGTCCGGCTGCACGACTGTCAATTCTGTTGAAAACGCCAACAAAGAAGGCCAGCGCAACATGGTCACCGACCAACGCGCCGTCACCGACGCGAGCCTGAACCGAAAAGTTTCCATCGTCGGCGTCAACACGGCGCTGACTCCCGGCGGTTTGTTGCGGGTGCAGGTGGAGTTGCAAAACCGCACGCGTTCATTGCAGCGGTTTATGTATCGCTTCGAATGGTTTGACGCCAACGGAATGCAGGTGAATAATGTCATTTCCGCGCAGCTTCCTGATCAAATCGAAGGCAAAGAAAATAAAATGATTTCCAGCATCGCGCCGAACCCGAATTGCAGAGATTTCCGCGTCAAATTTATCGAAGCCAACTAAAATTTATGAAAATTAAAATTCTTCTACCACTCGTTGCTGCCGCCGCGATTCCGTTTGTCATGGGCGGTTGCGCCACCGACGCGCATTATGTCCAGACCGGCGACAAGGAGCAGATCGTCAGTCTTGGACAAATCAACATACAGGATTATGCGAACGCCGCGAACGCCGCCGTGAACGACTTGCTGGCAGCCGGCGCGCTCGACAAAGTGTCCAATCCACCCGCCGTGCTGTTCGTCAGCCGCATCGTCAACAACACCGGCCGACAGATTGACACCGACCTGCTCACCAAAAAGATTTCCATCGCCTTGCTCCAAAGCGGCAAGGCCGTGACCACCAGCGTAGACCCGGCAGCCAAGGGTTATCGGCAGGAAAATGAATTCATGAACGACCAAAAGGCCACACGACTGCCGGACTTCACTCTCTCGGGAAAAATCATTGAAACCATTGACCGCGCCGGCAGCACAAGCCGTCATACTTACAGCTTCCAACTTTCGCTGAATGACAACAAGACCGGCTATCAGGTTTGGGAAGGCGAAAAAGAAATCGGCAAGCAAGGCACGCGCTCGACCGTCGGTTTTTAATTTTCCTCGAATTATTCCAGCGCCGGTTGGAAAATTCCGACCGGCGTTTCTTCTTTTGTTGTGCTGAAAATGATTTACTTCGGGTGGAACTGAAAATATACTCGCGGCTGGTTGCCGATGTGGCGGAATTGGCAGACGCGCTAGACTCAAAATCTAGTATCCGCAAGGATGTGTGGGTTCGACCCCCTCCGTCGGCACCAATTGATTTCGTTGGCTATTGCACGACTTCCGCAAATCCGGCTTGGCAGCCGGAAAGCGTTCTGTTTAATTGGCCGCGCTTAATGAGAAGATTACCCGCCATTGTTCCCGCAATTTTTTTGGCGGCGATCTTTTCATTCAATTCTTCCGCGCAGGAGCAAGCGATTGAAGTTCAGTCGTTGAACCAAATTCTTCCGGGCCAGCCGACTGGCGAATTTGCAGTTCAAGGCAATATCGCAACCATGACCAATGGCGCTTTTGCCCGTTACGGCGACACGGTGTTGATGGCGGACAACGCGGCGGTCAACATGGAAACCGGAGATACGATTGCCGACGGCCATGTGCGCATCGAGCAGGGCGAAATGCTTTGGACGGGCGAGCACATCAATTACAACTTCAAAACGCACCAGATGCGCAGCGAGCAGTTTCGCACGGGCAAATCGCCGATATTCGCCGCCGGACACGATTTGCAGGGCGACATCAGCAACAAAGTTTACAACGCGCAATGCATCATGGTGACTTCGGACGACGTGAGTGATCCGGCTGTCTACATTCGCGCGCATAAAATAAAAATCGTTCCCGGCAAATACTTTGAGGCATGGAACGCGGTTTTATTTTTGGACGGCGTTCCGGCGTTTTACTTTCCGTATTACAAGCGCAACCTCGGCGATCACGCGAACAATTTGACTTTTCTGCCCGGTTTTCGCACTGCCTACGGGCCATATTTATTGAGCACTTACACATGGTGGTTGAACGATGAAGTGGACGGCGCGTTTCATGCCGATTATCGGGAACGTCGCGGCGTCGGCGCGGGTCCCGACTTGAATCTGCACTTCAACCGTTGGGGTGACGCGTCGTTCAAGTATTATTATTTGCACGATCAAAATCCAAACATCGGCACGAACGGTTTGCCCGGCACAATTTCAATCCCGCAAAACCGCCAGCGATTTTATTTCGGCTGGCAGGCGACGCCGTTCACGAATTTGAACGTCAAATCCGTCGTGAACTACCAGAGCGATCCGCTGGTGTTGCATGATTTTTTTGAAGGCGCTTACACTGAAAATCCACAACCGAACACATTTGTTGAAATCAATCGTTATTGGGACAATTGGAGTCTCGACGCCGAAACGACGCCGCGCATCAACAATTTTTTCGACCAGGTCGAGCGTTTTCCGGACGTGAAATTGACCGGCTTTCGCCAGCAGGTTTTTGACACGCCGGTTTTTTACGAGAGCGAAAGTTCCGCCGGCTATTATCGAAAGATGTTCGCCGAGACGAATTCGCTTTTCGGCGGCACGAACGGGCCGGGCTTCGATTATTCCGCCGCGCGCGCCGACACGTTCCAGCAATTGTTGCTGCCTTACACATTTTTTGGCTGGCTGAATATCACGCCGCGCGCCGGTGGACGGTTCACTTATTACAGCGCGGAAACCGGGCCGGGCGGGACGAACAGCGAAACTTACCGGAAAATTTTCAACACCGGCATGGACGTTTCGTTCAAGGCATCGCGGCTTTGGGCGGGCGCGACCAATTCACTTTTGCAGATTGACGGCCTGCGCCACATCATTGAGCCGTCGGCAAGCTACGTTTTCATTCCGCGTCCGGACACATCGCCGCCGCAATTGCCGCAATTCGATTCCGAATCGCCAAGTCCTTTGCTGCTGCCAATTGAATTGCCGGATTACAATGACATTGATTCGATTGACAGTGAAAACGTCATCCGCTTTGGCCTGCGCAACACGCTGCAAACCAAACGTGGCGGTGAGATTGAACATTTGATTGACTGGAACATCTTGCTCGACTGGCGGCTGCGCCCGAATGCGACACAGCAGACGTTCAACGATTTGTATTCGCAATTGGAATTTCATCCGCGCACGTGGCTCACGCTGCAATCGCAAACCCGTTACGACATCAACGGCGGCTCGTTGAATCTCGCGTATCATGAACTCACGTTCACGCCGAACGAATGGTGGAGCTGGGGCATCGGCCACGAATACTTGCGCGCCGGATTTGTGGACAGCGGCGACAATCTCATCAGCAGCACGATGTTTTTGCGCGTGAACGACAATTGGGGCTTCCGCACGACGCATGATTTCAACGCGCTGGACGGCCGGTTGCAGCAACAATTTTATACGGTCTACCGCGACATGCGGAGTTGGACGGCCGCGCTGACGTTTCGCGTGACGGACAATGGAATTGGTCCGAAGGATTACACGGTCGCATTCAGCTTTTCCATCAAAGCGCATCCGCGCCACAATGTCGGCCGCGATGCGGTCGAGCCATATCACCTCGTCGGGGAATAACTCTAAATCGCCGGCAGCAAAATCGTGAACGTGGAGCCTTTGCGGATTTCGCTTTGCACCTCGATTTTGCCGTGATGCTCATGGACGATGCGCTGCGAAATGGCGAGACCCAAACCCGTTCCATTTTTCTTCGTCGTGAAAAACGGCTCGAACATCCGCGACAGATTTTCAGTCGAAATGCCGACGCCGGTGTCGTAAATTTGAATTTTCAAACTGCGTGCGCCACTTTTGTCATTCGTAATTTCCGTTACGATGGTGAGAGTGCCATTTGCGCTCATCGCTTCGAGCGCATTGAACAGCAGGTTCATGAAGACCTGCTGCAATTGCGCCTCATCGCCATGAACAGTGTGCGAAACGGCTTTGTAGTCGCGCTTGACAGAAATCATTTTGGCCGTGATTTGATGCTGTAAAAGCCGCAGCGAATGTTCCAGCACGTCGTGAATGCGCACGCTTGCGAAGGCCGCCGGTTTTGGAGCGCCAAACCGCAACATCTGGCTGACCATCGAATTGATGCGCGTCAATTCCCGCGCGACGACTTCGGCGAGTTCCTTTTCCTCGCTCTTTTGCATCAGCAATTCGATGAACGTTTTGATCGCCGTGAGGCCATTTTTGATTTCGTGCGCGATGCCCGCCGAAAGCGTGCCGAGATTGGCGAGTTGATCCAATCTTTGGAGATTTTGCTCTGAAATGGGAGACGGCTTCCACGAAGTGGTTTTTTTTGACCTGATATTTTTTTTCCGTGCAGTTGACATATATAAACAACAATACGCCCCTTGTCGCCGGTATTCTGACTGGAGAAAACTTAAACTGTTTTGTTTCGGCGACAAACAAAAAAACATTCAAATGATATTTTTCGTGCTGTTTTAAGACTGACTTTTCGCGGCAAACGGCTACGCTACATTTGCCGAATGAAAAATAATTTCGATAAAATCGAATCCGTAGTCGCCGACATACGCAAAGGCAAAATGGTCATCGTCGTGGACGACGCCGACCGCGAAAACGAAGGCGATTTGATTTGCGCCGCGCAACACATCACGCCCGCCGCCGTCAATTTCATGGCCAAGCACGGGCGCGGCTTGATTTGCGTCGCCACAAATTCCGAACGCTTGCAACAACTCGGCGTTGAGCGCATGGTCAAACAAAACCGCGAAAGTTTTCGCACCGATTTTCAAGTGAGCGTGGATGCCGCGCGCGGAATCACCACTGGTATTTCCGCCGCCGACCGTTCGCAAACGATTCAAATCATGGCCGCGCCGACCGCCGTGCCGGAAGATTTAGTCCAGCCCGGCCATGTTTTTCCGTTGCGAGCACGACCCGGCGGAGTTTTGCAGCGCGCCGGCCACACCGAAGCCGCCGTGGATTTGGCAACGCTCGCCGATTGCAGGCCGATTGGCGTGCTATGCGAAATTCTTAATGATGACGGCACGATGGCGCGCTTGCCGCAGCTTTTGAAATTTGCGAAAAAGCACAAACTGAAAATCTGCACGATTGAAGATTTGATCCATTTCCGCCGCACGCGCGAAAAGCTCGTTGAAAAAATTGAAGTCGTGAAATTGCCGACCGACTTTGGCGATTTCGATTTGCATTTGTATCGCTCAAAAGTGGACGGCCAGCATCATCTCGCGCTCGTGCGCGGGGAAATTTCCGGCGCGAAAAATGTTCTCGTGCGCGTCCACAGCGAATGTCTGACCGGCGATGTTTTTGGCTCGCGCCGCTGCGATTGCGGGCCGCAATTGCATCAGGCCATGCGCCAGGTTGCCGAAGCCAGACGAGGCGTGATTGTTTATATGCGCCAGGAAGGTCGCGGGATCGGACTCGCCCCAAAAATCAAAGCGTATAAACTTCAGGAACAAGGCTACGACACGGTCGAAGCCAATAAGAAATTGGGCTTCGAAATGGACCTGCGCGAATACGGCCTGGGCGCGCAGATCCTCGCCGATCTTGGGCTCAAAACAATTCGGCTGCTGACGAACAATCCGAGGAAAGTCGTCGGGCTCGAGGGTTACGGACTGGAAATTGTCGAACAGGTTCCGATCCGCGTGAAACCCAATCCGCACAATGCGCATTATTTGAGAACCAAACGGGAAAAGCTGGGGCATCTTCTGTGAATGGAGTGATGGAGTGATGGAGTGATGGAGTGATGGAGTGATGGAGTGGTGGAGCATTGGATTGATGGACTTGTGGATTGATGGATTTTTGGATTAATGGACTAGTGAAATTGAGATGCTGAAGAGTGTTAAACGGAAATCGATTCGAGCGAATCAGGCCACGTTGGCGATAGTCGCATCGCAATATAATGCACGTTATGTGGATGCGATGTTGCGGGCAGCGAAGGCTGAGTTGAAGCAGGCTGGGGCAAAAAGTATCCAAGTTATCCGCGTACCTGGCGCATATGAAATTCCTGTCGTTGCAGCGCGGTTGGCGAGGGAAGGCTCAGTTTCTGCGATAGTGTGTTTGGGTGTGATTCTACGCGGCGAAACTGCGCATGCTGGGCAGATCGGTGAAGCCGTGAGCCAGGCGCTGATGCAAATTCAGTTGAGATACGAGATGCCGGTAATTCACGAAGTGCTTTTGCTGGATAATGAAGAGCAGGCTGGTGTTCGCTGTCTGGGACGGAAACACAACCGTGGGGCTGAAGCCGCCCAAACCGCGTTAGCGATGGCGCAGGTGATGGAGAAACTAAACGAGTAGCCGCCGACGTAAGGAGGCGGATTCAACCAAGAGCGTGACAGTCCGCCTCGTTACCTCGGCGGCTGGAGCGAGTGGTTTAGAAAAGCTTGGATTCGGTGCCGCAGAAGTCGGCTGCAGTGACGTAGATTTCTTTGGCAGAAGCGCTTTCGCCGAATTTCGCGAGGAAGACGCTGCGTTTGCCAGCGTCATCCCACTTCAATTT
>Ga0137403_10001612_pt1 | contig 28338 bp, 25 predicted proteins | sample CZOMad2_1_16fung_FD_122057 | JGI IMG/M metagenome (GOLD analysis project Ga0137403, IMG submission 122057) | Vadose zone soil fungal communities from Angelo Coast Range Reserve, California, USA - CZOMad2_1_16fungal (Hybrid Assembly) | ecosystem: Environmental > Terrestrial > Soil > Vadose zone... | reverse complement strand
TGCGGAGCGCGTGACGGACGACCACCCGGCGGAAGCTCATGCCCTTCAGCACCGCGGTCCGGATATACGGGCGCTGCATGACCTCGATCATCGACGCGCGGATCATGCTGACGACGTAGCCGGCGTCGAAGAGCACGATGACGGCCACGGGCAGCACGAGCTGCGAGGCGACCGACCAGCCGCCGCCCGCCACCAGCGTCGCCGTGCCGGGAAGCCAGCCGAGCGCGACCACGAAGACGCTGGCGAGGAAGACACCGAGGGCGAACTCCGGAACCGAGGCGACCACCGTGCTGAAGATCAGGATGGCGCGGTCGAGCGTTGACGATTCGCGCACGCCGGCCACGATGCCCAGGAGCATCGACAACGGCACGATGCAGGCGAAGGCGAGGGCGGCGAGGAACGCGGTATTGGCCAGGCGCGTCCAGATGATGTCCTGGACCGGCACCTTGAAGCGCGTCGAGTTGCCGAGATCGCCCGCGGCGAGCTTGCCGAGGAACTCGACGTAGCGCACGAGGACCGGACGGTCGAGACCCATCTGCTTGGTGAGGATCTCGACCTGCTCCTGGGTGGCGTACGCGCCCAGGATCTTCCGGGCCACGTCGCCGGGGGAAAACTCGCTGAGGGTGAAGACGAGGAACGACACCACGACCAGCGTGAGGAGCAGAAACGCCAGGTGCTTGCACAGGAATCGCGCCACGGTGAGCGCCACCCTACCCCTGTCCGCTGGCGCCGTCAACGGCGCCGGGCGTCAGTCGGCGGGGCTCAATCGGGCGTGAGTCGCGAGGTCGCCGCGCCAGATGTAGACCGCGAGCAGCGGCGAGACACCGGCGCGCATGGCGTGACGCACGCTCGGAGCGTGATAGATGATGGCGGCCGGCGGCTCGCGCCGCCAGGGTCCATTTCCAAGCCACCACTCGCCGTCATGGGTCAAGGGGCAGTAGATCTCGACCGCCGGATGTTCGTGCAGCGGGTAGAGAGTTCCGGGCCCGAGGAGGAGCACGCCAACCGCCAGCCGTGGGTCGAGGGCGAGCCCCGGCGGCCCATCGGCGGGGCCGGCGATGACCGTGTACCCGTAGCTCTCGAGAAACGTGGGGCCGGGAGGCCGACGCCGGTAGTTGGGATTCTGCGTCCATGACAGCGACGGACCGAGCGCCCGAAGAGCCGAGCTGAGCGGCTCCGCGGCACTGCGCGCACCTGCATCCAGGGCGCCGTCCCAGAATCGACAGACGGGAAGACGCTCGATCGAGACGTCTCGGTCTGGCCAGTCGCTCATCGGGTCGATCGACCTCGTGAGCCGGGCGAATCCATCGAGGGCGGCCGCGGTGCTCTGATCCTCGGAGCTCGAGCCGGCGGAGACCAGCGCGTCGCCGAGGGCGTCCAGGAATCGCCGTAGCAGAGCTCGGCGCTCGGATGGATCAGAATGCGCTATGCTCTGCCCCATGCCTGAACTCCCCCACGCCCCCGAGCTCACCACGGCCGACCGCAACGGGATCGATTTCCCCAAGCTCCGCGCGGGCCGGCTCGCGCGCCTGCAGACGATGATGAAGCGCTACGACCTCCCCGTCGCGCTTCTCTATAACACGGCGAACATCCGCTACGCGACGGGCGCCGACGTCATGGCCGTGTGGACGGCCGGCACCTTCGCGCGCTACTGCCTGGTGCCCGCCGAGGGTGCGCCCGTCCTCTTCGAGTACAAGGGCTCGGTACACGTCTCCCAGAAGGTCGTGGGCGATGTGCGCCCCGCCTACACGTGGCAGTACGGCGGGCTCGCCGCGCGCGACAAGGCCCGCGAGTGGGCGCAATCGATTCGCTCGGCACTCCGCGAGCTCGGCCTCGAGCACGAGCGTCTCGCCGTGGACAGGCTCGACGCGACCGGCTTCCTCGCCCTCCAGGACGAGAAGATCCCCATCGTCGAGGTGCTCCCGGCCACCGTCGATGCCCGCGAGGTGAAGACCGCCGAGGAAGTCCAGCTCTTCGAGATCAACGGCGGGATCGGCGACGCCATCCTGGCCGAATTCGAGGCGGCGATCCGCCCCGGCATCCGCGAGTACGAGCTGCTCGCCGTCCTGAGCGACGCGCTCATCCGGCGCCACGGTGAAGCGCTCTTCACGCGGCTCGTGTCCTCGGGCACCAACACCAATCCGTGGCTGACGGAGGCGACGGACAGGGTCGTGATGCCGGGGGATCTCGTGGGCGTGGACACCGACGCCAACGGCTACGAAGGCTACGTGATCGACATCTCCCGGACCTTTCTCTGCGGCGATGCTCCCACGCCCGAGCAGAAGGAGGCCTATCGCGTCGCTTACGACTGCGTCATGGGCATGCACGAGCTCGTCAAGCCGGGGACCACGTTCGAGGAGTTCGCGCGCAAAGCCCCCCGCCTGCCCGACGCCTACGCGGCGCAGCGCTATCCGACCATGGTGCACCAGGCGGGGCTCGAGGACGAAGGTCCGGGCATTCCCTACCCTGACGACACGCGCGGGCCGCGGCGGATCATGCCCCAGCGCGAGTTCAAGGAAAATATGGTCCTGTGCCTCGAGTGTTATGCGGGCAAGGTGGGCGCGCCATTCGGCGTCAAGCTCGAGGATCAGGTGCTCGTGACGAAAGACGGGCCCAAGCTGATCTGCGCGTATCCCTACGACGCGAAGCTCCTCGCGTGAGGTAGTCGGACCGCAGTGTGAGGCGCAGCCGAAGGCGAGCCGAGCCAACCCTCAAGCAGTGTGAGGCGCAGCCGAAGGCGAGCCGAGCCACTAGGAGGAGGAAACCATGGCCATCCCGTGGGTGCAGGAGCTCTACAGCTATCACCGGTGGGCCAATCACCGGCTCTTCGACTTCGTGGCGGGACTCGGCGACGAGGCTGCGAGCCGCGATGTCGGCAAGCAGTTCAGCTATCCCACCATCGCCCGGATGTTCGGTCACATCTACGGAGCCGACCGGCTGTGGCTGAACCGCTGGAAAGGCAGCTCGCCGGGACCGCTGGCCGGCAGTGAGCTGCCAACTCTGGCCGCCGTCCGCTCCGTCTGGGCCCCGCTCGAGAGCGAACAGAAGGTTTTCCTGGAGTCGCTGACGCCGGCCGAGCTGGAGCGAGTCGTCGAGTACAAGAGCGCCGATGGGAAGGCCTTTCGGGTTCCCCTCGCGCCGCTCCTCACTCACGTGGCCAACCACGCCACGCATCATCGGAGCGAGATCGCGACGATGCTGACGATGGTCAGCGACTCGCCCCCGGACACAGGGCTCGCCACCTACCTAGTGACGACGAGCCAGCAGCGCTAAAAGCTCCGCCCGCCGGCCGATAAGCTTGGGGCCCTCTAGGCTGTCCTCCATGGCGTGTCGCGAAGTCGAGGAGCGCCACGGCTTCGCCGGGGCGCTTCCGAGCGAAGGGGGGAAGGGGGGCTTGGGGGGCCCGTCGAGGCCCCCATGGCATGTCGCGAATTCGAGGAGCGCCACGGCTTCGCCGGGGCGCTTCCGAGCGAAGGGGGGCTTGGGGGGCCCTTCGAGGCCCCCCATCCCAATCAGTTCTCGATGAAGGCGCGGAGGTTGCGGCCGCGCAGGGGGTGGCGGAGCTTCCTGAGCGCCTTGGCCTCGATCTGCCGGATACGCTCGCGCGTCACCTCGAAGCGCTTCCCGACCTCTTCGAGGGTGTGCTCGCCCTCTTCGCCGATGCCGAAGCGCAGGCGCAAGATCTCCTTTTCCTTCGGGGAGAGCATCGACAGGGCCCGCTCGACCTGCGTGGTGAGGTCCTGGTTGAGCAGCGACTCGTTGGGCGAGCCGGCGGACTTGTCCTCGAGGAAGTCTCCGAGCTCGGAGTCCTCGCCGATCGGCGTCTCCAGGGAGAGCGGCTTGCGGGACGACTCGAGGATCAGCCGTACCTTCTTCGCCGGCACCCCCGTACGCTGCGCGAGCTCCTCAGGGGTCGGCTCACGCCCGATCTCGTTCACCAGGTTGCGGTTCACACGCGAGATCCGGTTCAGCGTCTCCACCATGTGGACCGGGATCCGAATCGTTCGCGAGTGGTCCGCGATCGCGCGGGTGATCGCCTGGCGGATCCACCAGGTCGCATACGTCGAAAACTTGAAGCCCCGCCGGTACTGGAACCGGTCGACGGCCTTCATGAGCCCGATGTTGCCCTCCTGGACCAGATCCAGGAGCGACAGGTCGCTTCCCAGGTAGCGCTTCGCGACCGACACGACCAGGCGCAGATTCGCCTCCATCAGCTCGCGCTTGGCCTGGCGCACCGTGCGGTCGCTCCTCTCGATCTGCTCCAGGAGCGGACCAAGCAGCTTGCGAGGAAGCCCCGTGCGCTTCTCGAGCAGGCGGAGCTCACGCGTCGCCGCCGGGGTGTGCCCTCGGCGACTTCCGCGGTCGAGCTCGCTGATCTGCTCCCAGCGGCGCCGCACCTGCGTGACCAGCTCGTCGATCAGCGCCGGCTTCAGCGGCATCTCGGCGACCACCTCCTGGATCGTCTGACGGGCGGCCGCGATCGTGGTCGTCGTGCTCTTGCGGTAGGCCGCCGACCGTCGTCGGGCAGCGAGCGACGTCTCGAGCGTGGCGATCTTCCGCGCTAGCCGACGGATACGCTCGAAGGCCAGGACCACGGGCCGGATCGCCTTCGCCTCGAGCTCGCCGCCCTCGGGGAGAACGATCACGTCATCGGCGGGCATTTCGCCGCGACGCAGCTTGTCGCCCACCTCGAGGAGCGCCTCGACCGCCATGGGAATCCCGGCAAGCGTCCGCCGGAGGGCGATCTGGCCGACCTCGATACGCCGGCCGATCTGGACCTCTTGGGCGGCCGTGAGCAGGGGGACCTTGCCGATCTCCTTGAGGTAAAGACGGACCGGGTCCTCGCCCTTTGTCAGAGCTCGCCCATAGGTGTCCTCGGCGGCCGCCCGGGGAGTCTCTTCAGCCTCGTCATCGACCACCACCTGGCCTCCACGCTCTCCCGTCGATGTCGCGCTAGCGGACGTCACAGAGCCGTCCTCAACCGCATCGGCTGATTCCCGAAATGTCATCGTGTCACCGGCTTTCTTTCATGGAGGTTGCTGTTGATTCAGATGCAAAATCCGGCTTCAACGTTTCATCGAACTGGACTTTAATCCCACGGACGCCCGGCCCAGGGCTTACCCTATCGCGCTTTGCGGGGTTTACCTGAGCCTCGATCCGGCGCCGGCCCCCCATTTCGTATTCCCGCAGGCTTGTGACCGGGGCTTCCTTTCCTCTATTCACCGGTGCTTGGTTTTAAACCTCAATACCCGGGCTGAGAGTTCCGGGCGACGCAAAAGCTTTGGGCGGGGTCACTCCAGGGCTGCCGGGAGAGGGTAGAATCGACGGCGTGATCCCGCCGAGTGCCAGCTACAGCTTCACCGTTCGGGTGCAGATCGCGAGCCGCCCGGGCATGCTCGGTCGGGTCGCGTCGGCGATCGGGAACGCCGGGGGTGACATAGGCGCCGTCGACCTCGTGGAGACCACGCGCGAACGGACGGAGCGCGACATCACCGTCAAGGCGCGTGACAGCGTCCACGCGCAGCAGATCGTGGGCCGGCTCAGGCGGGTGGCCGGGGTTCGGATCGGCGCCATCTCCGACCGCACGTTCCTGATGCACGTTGGCGGCAAGATCGAGGTGCGCAACAAGGTTCCGATCCGCACACGCGACGACCTGTCGATGGCGTACACGCCAGGCGTGGCTCGCGTCTGCCTCGCGATCCGGGACGACCGGCAGCTCGCCTTCTCGCTGACGATCAAGCACAACACGGTCGCCGTCGTGACCGATGGCACGGCCGTTCTGGGCCTGGGCGACATCGGCCCGGAGGCGGCGTTGCCGGTGATGGAAGGCAAGGCGATGCTCTTCAAGGAGTTCGCCGGGGTCGATGCGTTCCCGCTCTGCCTGGCCACGAAGGACGTCGACAAGATCGTGGAGACCGTCAAGCTCGTGGCGCCGGCGTTCGGCGGCATCAACCTGGAGGACATCGCGGCGCCGCGGTGCTTCGAGGTCGAGGAACGGCTCCGCAAGGAGCTGGAGATCCCCGTGTTCCACGACGACCAGCACGGGACGGCCGTCGTGGTCCTGGCGGCCCTGCTCAACGCGCTGAAGATCGTCCGCAAGGAGCCCCGGCGAATCCGTGTGGTCGTGACGGGTGTCGGCGCCGCCGGCACCGCCACCATCAAGATCCTTCAGTCGTGCGGCGTCCGTGACATCATCGGTGTCGACGAGCACGGTACGATCCACCGAGGCCGGACGCAGGGTATGGACTTCATGAAGCGGTGGGTCGGAGCCGCCACCAACCCGCGCCAGGTCAAGGGGAGCCTCGGGGCGGCGCTCGAGGGCGCGGACGTGTTCATCGGCCTCTCGGTCCCGGGAATCCTGGTCGTGCGCGACCTCAAGCGGATGGCGCGCGATCCGGTCGTCTTCGCCATGGCCAATCCGGAGCCTGAGATCCGGCCGGAGGAGGCCGAAAAGCACGTTCGCGTGATGGCGACCGGTCGTTCGGACTACCCCAACCAGATCAACAACGTGTTGTGCTTCCCCGGGTTCTTTCGGGGCCTCCTCGACGCCCGCGCGCGGGCCGTGAACGACGAGATGAAGCTCGCGGCGGCACGGGGGCTGGCGGCGTGCGTGAGCCGGAGCGAGCTCAGCGCGGAGTACATCATTCCCAGTGTGTTCAACAAGAGCGTGGCGCCGGCGGTGGCCGAAGGGGTGGCGCGCGCCGCGCACGAGACCGCCACGGCCCGTCGCCGCCGGCGCCTGGACCTCTCCGGGATCCGGTGACGCCTCGCTGGTCGGTCGTCATCCCGGCGTTCAACGAGGCGCGTCGCCTTCCCCAGTTTCTGGAGACGGTCGTCGCCTACTTCGAGGGCCGCGACGAGCCGTACGAGGTGATCGTCGTCGATGACGGCTCGACGGACGGCACGTCGTCGATCGTCGAGGCTCGACAACACACGGCGGTCAAGGTCCTTCGCCTCCCGCGGAACGCCGGCAAGGGCGCGGCGGTGCGGGCGGGGATGCTGGCGGCCAGGGGGCCTTACCGGCTGTTTGCGGATGCCGACGGCGCCACACCGATCGTGGAGCTGAAGCGACTCGAGCCGATGCTGGTCGCGGGCGCCGACGTCGTGATCGGCTCGCGGGTTCTCGCCGATCCCGGCGTCTCGGTGACGGCGCAGCCCCACCGCGTAGCGGCCGGCCGCGTGTTCAACTGGCTCGTCGCGAGGGTGGGCCTCGAAGGGGTCGCGGACTCGCAGTGCGGCTTCAAGGCGTTCACGGCTCCGGCCGCCGGCCGCCTGTTCGAGGCGCTCTGCACGCGAGGATTCGGATTCGACGTCGAGCTCCTCCTGCGGGCCCGGGCTGCCGGCTGTCGTATCGTCGAGGTGCCGGTGAACTGGGTCGATCAGGCGGAGAGCAAGGTCGGGGTCCTCCGCCACGGGCCCGGGATGCTGTGGCAAATCCTTCAAGCCCGAAGGCGGGTCGGGAGGCGCTCGTGACGTTCGCTCGGAGAATCCAGGGGATTGAACCGTTCCTCGCGGTCGAAGTGGCCGAACGGGCCCAGGAGCTCGAGCGGGCCGGCATCGATGTGGTCCACCTCGAGTTCGGCGAGCCGGACTTCGAGGCGCCCCCGGTCGTCCGCGACGCCCTGGAGCGCGCGATCAAAGACGGCCGGACGCGATACGCGCATAGCCTCGGCATCCTGCCGCTCCGGGAAGCGATCGCCGAGCACTACGCGGGGACGTACGGCGTGAGGATCTCGCCGGACCAGATCCTGGTGACGGCCGGCACGTCCCCGGCCATGCTCCTCCTCTTCGGTCACCTCCTGGATCCGGGCGACGAGGTCGTCTTGAGCGATCCCTACTACGCGTGCTACCCCAACTTCATCCGCTATGCCGAGGGGCGGCCGGTCTACGTCGGCGTGACCGAGGAGGATGGCTTTCAATACCGCCCCGAAGCGATCCGCAGTCGACTCGGCCCGCGCACCCGGGCGATCGTGATCAACTCCCCGGCCAATCCCACGGGAACGGTCCTGTCACCCGAGCGGATGGCCGCGATCGCCGAGCTCAGCCGGGGGAGCGGGCCGCTCATCGTGTCCGACGAGATCTATCACGGGCTCAGCTACGAGGGGCGGGACCGGACGATCCTGGAATTCACCGACCGGGCCTTCGTGCTCAACGGATTCTCGAAGGCTTACGCCATGACGGGATGGCGACTCGGCTGGGTGATCGCTCCGCGTCAGCACATCCGGGCCCTGCAGACGCTCTACGGCAACTTCTTCATCTCGACCAACGAGTTCGTGCAATGGGCGGGCGTCGCCGCTCTCCGCGACGCGGGCGATGACAGCCGGCGCTTCCGCGCGATCTTCGACGAGCGCCGGCGGGCGATGATCGCCGGCCTCCGGTCCATCGGGTTGGGTGTAGGCACCGAGCCGACCGGGGCGTTCTACGTCCTGGCGAACGCGCGCCACCTGTCGACGGACTCGGTCGGCCTCGCCCGCGAGCTTCTGGAGTCGAGTCACGTGGCCGTCACGCCCGGCGCGGCCTTCGGCGCCAACGCCGAGGGCTACCTGCGGTTTTCCTACGCGTCATCGCTGGAGCGCATTCAGGAGGGTCTCGACCGCCTCCGCCGGTTCCTGGGCGGACGTCGACGAGACACGACGGCGCGCGCGTGAGCCGCTCCGGCCTTCGTCGCTGAGGGATGGACCCCGCGTACGTCGCCGTCCACATGGAAGAGGACCGGTCGCACTGGTGGTTCCGCGGCCGGCTCGCCGTGATCACCTCGGCTCTCCGTCGCGCCCTGCCGCCGCACCGTGTGCGCCTGCTCGAGCTGGGCTGCGGCACGGGCAACGTGCTCGCCGCGCTGTCCGAGTTCGGTGAGGCGGTCGGCATGGAGGCGCATGTCGATCTCATCGCCGCCGCACGGGCCGCCGGCCTCGACGTGCGGGTGGGCCGGCTACCGGATGATCTCGGCGTGCCCGCTGGCTGGGCCGACGTGGTACTGCTGCTCGACGTGATCGAGCACGTCGACGACGACGTCGCCGCCCTCGCGGCCGCGCGCCGGGGGGTCAGCGAGGGTGGTCTGCTCGTCGTGACCGTGCCGGCGTATCAGTGGCTCTGGAGCGGCCACGATGAGGTCCTCGGACATCGCCGGCGCTACACCGCCGCCGAGGTCCGTGCCGCGGTCGAACGGGCCGGCTTCAGCGTGCTCCGCGTGAGCTACTTCAATACTTTGCTCTTCCCGGTGCTGGCGCTCGTCCGTCTGTGGAAAGGCCTTCGGGGTGATCGAGGTCACGACTTGCGGCGCCCGGCGGCACCCCTCAACTGGCTCCTCGGGCGGGTGTTCGCGCTCGAGCGCCACCTCGTCCCCCGCGTCCCCCTCCCGTTCGGCGCGTCGCTCCTTCTGATCGGTCGGCGATGAACGAGAATCGCTCCGCGCCCGGGCGCGAGTGGGCGATCGTCGCCGGCGCCTACGCGGCCCTGGTGCTGATCGCGGCGGTGTGGCTCGCGATCGACCGCAGGCCGCCCGAGTGGGATCACGCCAACCACCTCGAGCGCGTCGTTCGCTGCGCGGAGGATCTGGCGCAGCGCGACTTGCGCACCATTCTGGAACGCTCGTCGTTCTACCCTCCGATCGTCCCCTGTGCCGCCGCCCTCGTGTACCGGCTGGCGCCGTCGGACGTGGCGGCGGCGCAGAGCATCGTCCTGGCGTTCCTGGGCCTCGGCATGGCTGCCGTGTACGTGCTCGGACGGCGCCTGGCCGGAGGCACCGAAGGCGTCGTGGCCGCGGTCGTGTTCGGATGCGCGCCGTTCGTGGTGTTCTCCGCGCTCCGATTCCAGCTCGACCTTCCGTTGGCGGCGATGGTCGCGCTGGCCCTCGTCGTGGTGCTGCGGACCGAGGGGTTCACCCGCCTGGGATGGTCGCTCCTGGCGGGCGCCGTGTTCGGCGTCGGGATGCTCACGAAACCTCCGTTCGCTGCCTACGTCCTGGCCCCGTTCCTCCTCGCTGCGGCCGCGAGCCGCGACCGCCGGCGCGCGGCGGTCAATGCGGCTCTGGCGCTCCTGGTCGGGGCCGTCCTGAGCCTGCCGTGGTACGGGCCGCGGCTCTTCGGCCTCGTCCCCCAGATCACGAGCCGCTCGTTCAAGCAGGCGGCGGAATCGGGCCACCCCGACCCGCTCACGGCAACGGCGCTCCTCTTCTACCCGACGTGGCTCGCTCCCCAGTTCGGCGTTCTCGCGGTCGTGCTGCTCCTCGTGGGGATTGCCATCGCCGTCCTGAGACGGCAGGGCGTGGTGTTGACCGCACTGCTGGTCCCGTTCCTCCTGTTCGGGTTGCTCCAGAACAAGAACCTGCGCTACACGCTGCCGCTCCTGCCTATCGCCGCCGTGCTGGCGGGGATGGGCTTCGGCGCCCTGCGAGGCCGCACACGCTCCCTCGGCGGAGTCGTTCTGGCTCTGGCCTGCGTGCTCCAGGTGAGCGCGACGGCGCTGGGCGTGCCGCACGGTTTCGCGCTGCCGGGGCTCGGCGTTCCGTTCGTCCTCGAGTCGCCGACGCGAACCGACGACTGGCGGCATCGGGAGATCATGGCGCTCATCAGCCGCGACAGTCAGGGCGCGCCGGTGACCGTGAGCGTCGTCCCGAACGCCAGTTTCTTCTCGGTGAGCAACTTCAGGTACTACGGGACGCGGGACGGTCTCCCGCTTCGGTTCACGCGCGCCTGGGATACCGAGCCGATCGGGATCGAATACATCGTCCTCAAGACCGGCGACATTGGACCATCCTGGACGGCCGAGAAGCCTCGGCGCATCGCCGAACGGCTCGGCACCGACCCGTCTCTGGCGCGGGTGTTCCCGACCATCGGCGAGTTCGCGCTCCCCGACGGATCGACCGGTAGCGTGCGCGCAAGGCGCCTGACCGAGGCGGTGTCCGTCGAGCCCGCGATGTTCGCGCGCGAGGTCGAGGCGGCGGTGCGACGGGAGCTCGCCGAGGTCGCCGCCGACATGCAGGGGCTCGACGTCAGCCTCGTCTACGACGAGACCATCCTGCGTGGCCGTATCGGCCGGGTCCAGGTGCGCGCCGCTTCGGCGCGCGTCGGCGAGCTCCGGCGCCGGGACTCGCCGCTCCTTCGTGTCGGAGACGTACGGATCGCCTTCGAGGGCGTTCTGGTGAACCCCTTCAGCGTCCACGCTACGGGACGACTGGCACCGCTCGACGCCCGGCGCGTCACCCTCGAACAGGTCACCATACGCGAGGCGGACCTTCGAGCCTTCCTCCGGGAACAGAAGGGGTTCAGAACGGCCTCGGTGAAGCTCGAGTCGGGGGCGCTCGCCTTCGTCATGAACCAGCCCGGGCCCGACGTGGCCGCCCGAGTCCGGGTCCTTCCGGCGAGCGAACGGCCGTTCGCGCTGATCGCCGAGCACGTCACGGTCGGGGGAATCCCGGTACCCTCGCCGCTCGTCGATTGGGTGGTTCGCACCTGGGATCCCTCGCCCAGGATCGCGAGCCGCCTGCCCGTGCCCGTGGCGCTCGGGCGCATCGACATCACACCGGAGGCCATCAGAATCTCCGCCAACCCGTAGGGGGGGAGTCTCATGCGTGAGTCGCGGGAAGCCAGGCGGGCCCGGGCCCGCAAGATCGTTCGCGAGCTCAAGAAGGCCTATCCCGACGCCAAGATCGCTCTCGATTTCGGGAATCCACTCGAGCTCCTGGTCGCCACGATTCTCTCGGCTCAGTGCACCGACGAGCGGGTGAATCTGGTGACGCCGGGGCTCTTCAAGAAGTATCGCGGTGCCCGCGACTACGCGCGCGCGGAGGTCGCGACCCTGGAGCAGGAGATCCGCTCCACGGGCTTCTACCGCGCCAAGACCCGCTCGATCGTCGGCATGGCGAAAGCGCTCGTCGACAAGCACGGCGGTGAGGTGCCGAGATCGCGGGAGGCGCTGACGGCCCTTCCGGGCGTCGGGCTCAAGACGGCGAACGTGATCTTGGGCAACGCGTTCGGAGAACAGACGATCGCGGTCGACACCCACGTCTTCCGCCTCTCCCAGCGCCTGGGCCTGGCGCGCTCGGGTGACCCCGACGAGATCCACGATCAACTGGTCGACGTGCTACCGGAGAAGGAGTTGACGCTGACGACGCACCTCTTGCAGAGCCACGGACGGCGGTGCTGTGTCGCGCGAAAGCCGCTGTGTCCCGTGTGTCCGGTTCGGCTGCTCTGCCCGTGGCCCGGCAAGACCAAGATCCGTTGACAGCCTCTGTCTTCTCCCGTACAGTATGGCGTTGCGTTTTTTTCAGTTTGGACGCCTACTTAGGGCCGTCAAGGGGAAGCTCGATGCCGACGCCGATGCCGAAGGAAAGCGAAATCGAGCGCAAGTGGTTCATCGTGGACGCCGATGGGCAGGTACTCGGGCGCCTCGCGAGCCGCGTTGCGTCAATCTTGCGCGGAAAGCACAAGCCGATATTCGTGCCCCATCTCGACGTCGGCGATCACGTGGTCGTGATCAATGCCGCGAAGGTGCACTTGACCGGACGGAAGCTCCGGGACAAGCAGTATCGTTGGCACTCCGGCTACATCGGGGGTCTGCGGGAGGTCAGTGCCGAGACGATGCTCAGGACGCACCCGGAGCGCGTCATCGAGTGGGCCATCCAGGGCATGCTGCCGAAGAACCGGCTGGGAAGGGCGATGGCCAAGAAGCTGAAGGTCTACCGCGGCGCCGCGCACCCGCACCAGGCTCAGCAGCCCGAAACTCTCACGACGAAGGCGGAGGTTCGCTAGATGGCCGCAGTGCTCGACCGGTTTTACGCGACGGGCCGCCGCAAGACGTCCGTCGCGCGGGTGTGGATCAGGCCGGGATCCGGGCGGATCGTCGTCAACCGGCGCGCCTTCGAGGACTACTTTCCGCGCGAGACGCTTCGCATGATCATCGCGCAGCCGCTCGAGGTGACGAGCACCGTCGGACAGTTCGACATCTTCGTGACCGTCGGGGGCGGCGGCCCCACCGGTCAGGCCGGCGCGGTCCGTCATGGGCTCTCGCGCGCGCTCGTGCGCTTCGACGAAAAGTTCCGCTTGCCGCTGAAGAAGGCAGGGCTCCTCACCCGCGATCCGCGGATGCGCGAGCGGAAGAAGTACGGCCAACCCGGCGCTCGGCAGAAGTTCCAGTACTCGAAGCGCTAGTGCCAGAGCGGTCCGCCATGGTCCGTGTCGCAGTCGCCGGAGCAAGCGGCTACATGGGAGCCGAGCTCCTCCGGTTGCTGTCCGTCCATCCCAACGTCACCCTGACGGGCGTGACCTCGGACCGGCTGGCCGGCGAGGCGCTGACCAAGGCCTACCCGCACCTGCGCGGGCTCAGCGACCTCAGGTTCCACGACCTCGACCCCGAATGGCTCGCCGAGGTCGCCGACGTGGTCTTCCTCGCGCTGCCGCACATGGAGTCGCAGAAGGCGGTGCCGATCCTGCGCCGTCGCGGCCGCCGCGCGATCGACCTCTCGGCCGACTACCGGCTGCGCGATCCGAACGACTACGTCACGTGGTACAAGGCCCCGCACATCGATCTGCCGGGCCTCGCCGACGCGGTCTACGGACTGGCCGAGCTGCACCGGAAGGCGATCGCGCCGGCCGCGCTCGTCGCCACGCCCGGCTGCTACCCGGCCGGTGCGGTCCTGGCGACCGCCCCCCTCGTGCGGTCGGGGCTCGCCCGGCTCGACGGGATCGTCATCGACGGCAAGTCCGGCGTCACGGGTGCGGGGGCACAGGGTCGGAAGATCGACCCGATGTACCTGTACACCGAAGCCAACGAGAACGTGCAGGCGTACGGAATCGCCGCGCACCGGCACACGCCCGAGATCGAGCAGGAGCTGAGCGCCCTCGCCGGCGCCCCGCTGCGGGTCGCATTCACACCCCATCTCGTGCCGCTCAATCGCGGCCTGTTCACGACGGCGTCGGTGCCGCTCACCACGGCCCTGACGACGGCCCGCCTGCTCGACGTCTATCGCGAGTTCTACGCGGGGGAGCCCTTCGTGCGGGTCCTCGACGAGGGCGAGCGTCCGGCGACGCGCGCCGTCGTCGGCTCGAACTACTGCGACGTCACCGTGGTGGCGGACGCGCGCACCGGTCGCGCTGTCTGCGTGTCGGCGATCGACAATCTCGGCAAGGGTGGCGCGGCGAACGGCGTTCAGAACCTCAACGTCATGTTCGGCTGGGGCGAGCGGACCGGGCTCGAGGCGCCGCCGGTGTATCCCTAGGCCATGGCGTCGGCAGAGCTCCAGTGGCTTGACGGCGGCGTCACGGCGGTGCCGGGGATCCTCGCCGGCGGCGTTGTGGCCGGCATCAAGCCGAGCGGCAAGAAGGACCTCGCGCTGATCTACTCGTCGACCCCGGCGCGCGCGGCCGCGGTGTTCACGTCGAACCAGGTGAAGGGCGCCCCGGTGCTGGTGTCGACCGAGCACGTCGGCGGGGGTCAGGCCCAGGCGATCGTGGCCTCCAGCGGCTGCGCCAACGTCTGTACCGGCGACCAGGGCATCGCCGACGCGCGCGAGATGACGCGGCTGGTGGGCGAGCTGCTGCGGATCCCCGCGAGCCACGTGCTGGTCGCCGCGACCGGCGTCATCGGCGTTCCGCTGCCGATGGACAAGATCCGATCGGCGCTGCCCAAGCTCGTCAAGTCGCTGTCGCCGCAAGGGGGTCGGGCGGCGGCGGAGGCGATCATGACCACCGACACGCGCCCGAAGGAAGCGGCGGTGCGCGTCGAGGTCGGCGGGCGCCCGGTCACGATCGGTGGGATCGCGAAGGGGGTGGCCATGCTCGAGCCCCACCTCGCCACGATGTTCTGCTTCGTCGCGTCGGATGCGGTCGTCGCGCGCGGCGCGCTCGGGTCGGTCGTGCGGCGCGCCGTCGATCGGTCCTTCAACCGCACGACCGTCGACTCGGACCAGTCCACCAGCGACACGGTGGCCGTGCTGACGAACGGTCTGGCCGAGAACGCCCCGCTCGAGGCGGGCGCGCGCGGCCTGCGACAGTTCGCGCGCGGCCTCGATGCGGTCATGACGAAGCTGGCGCGCATGCTCGTCGCCGACGGTGAGGGCGCCACGAAGCTCGTGACGATCGCCGTGCGGGGTGCCGCGAGCCGGCGGGACGCGTTGAACGCGGCGCGCAGTATCGCGAACTCCCCACTGGTCAAGACCGCGATCAACGGCCAGGACCCCAACTGGGGACGGATCATGATGGCGCTCGGCAAGTCGGCGGCCCGCGTCGAGCAGGAGAAGGTCGCGATCGCCTTCGGGGACGAGCGCCTGGTCGAGCGCGGAATGCTCAAGGAAGGCGTGCGTCTGGAGCGGGTTCGGGAGATCATGGGACTGTCGGAATACGACATCACGGTCGACCTGGGACTCGGCCGCGGCGAGGACCGCGTCTGGACCTGCGATCTCAGCGAGGAGTACGTGCGGCTCAACGCAAAGTACACGACGTAGCTCACCAACACGCACGCCGTGCGTTTTCGGTGGTAGTGCACGCCACAGGTCGTCGCGGGGCCGCAGCCCTGCTTGACCGCGGCGAGCCTGCTCTGCGCGGCGGAGGCAAACCGAAGGAGGATTCATGGCGGCGTTGACGATGAAGGAACTGCTCGAGGCCGGAGTGCACTTCGGCCACCAGACGAAGCGCTGGAACCCGAAGATGCAGAAGTACATCTTCGGAGAGCGCAACGGTATTTACATCATCGACCTTCAGAAGACGCTCAAGAAATTCCGCGAGGCGTACGGCTTCGTGCGCGACCTGGCCGCCGGCGGCGGCACGGTGCTCTTCATCGGGACCAAGAAACAGGCCCAGGAGACCGTGTTCGAGGAGGCCAGCCGCTGCGGGATGTACTACGTCAACCAGCGGTGGCTGGGCGGGACGCTGACGAACTTCGCGACGATCCGCAAGTCGATCACCCGGCTCAAGAAGCTCGAGGAGATGAAAGAGACCGGCGAGTACGAGCGGCTGCCGAAGAAGGAAGCCCTGGAGCTCGATCGGGAGCGGGAGAAGCTCGAGAAGGCGCTGATCGGCATCAAGTTGATGGAGCAGCTGCCGGCGGCGGTGTTCATCATCGACCCCCGCAAGGAGAAGATCGCGGTGGCCGAGGCCCAGCGGCTCGGCATCTCGATCGTGGCGATCGTGGACACCAATTGCGATCCGACCGGGATCGACTATCCGGTTCCCGGCAACGACGACGCGATCCGCGCCGTGCGGCTGATCACCTCACGCATCGCCGATGCCGTCAACGAGGGCCGCGGCACCCTGGGCAAGGACGAGGCCGAAGCGGCGGCGCCGGAGGCTCCGGCCGAGGGCGCCGAGATGGCCGCGGCCGAGGCGGAGGCCTAGGCATGGCTGCGACCGCGCATCTGGTGAAGGAGCTCCGCGACCGGACGGGCGCCGGCGTGATGGACTGCAAGGAGGCGCTCCAGGCGACCCAGGGCGACCTGCAGGGCGCCGTCGAGTACCTGAGGAAGAAGGGGCTTGCCCAGGCGGCGAAGCGGTCGGGCCGGGAGGCCCGCGAGGGCGCCGTCGGGACCTACATCCATGCCGGCGCCAAGCTCGGGGTGCTCATCGAGGTGGACTGCGAGACGGACTTCGTCGCGCGGACCGAGGCCTTCCAGCAGCTCGTCAAGGACCTCGGCATGCAAGTCGCCGCGGCGAACCCCGCGTACGTCGCCCGGGAGGACGTCCCCGGCGAGGTGGTCGAGAAGGAACGAGAGATCTATCGCGGTCAGCTGGCCGACCAGAAGAAGCCGGCCCAGGTGCTCGACAAGATCGTCGAGGGCAAGCTGGAGAAGTTCTTCACCGAGCAGTGTCTGCTCGAGCAGCCGTTCATCAAGGACGCCTCCGGCAAGACGAAGGTTCGAGAGCTCGTCGACGGCGTCAACGCCAAGACGGGCGAGCGGATCGTCGTCAAGCGGTTCGCCCGGTTCCAGGTGGGCGAGGGGGGGTAGCGTGACGGCGGGTGCCGGCACCGGCCGCCCGGCCTACCGCCGTATCGTCCTGAAGCTTTCGGGGGAGGCGCTCGCCGGGAGCCAGGGCTACGGGATCGATCCGCCTGTGCTCGATCGGGTCGCCGCCGAGCTTCGCGACGTGGCGGCGCTCGGCGTGCAGGTAGCGATCGTCATCGGTGGCGGCAATATTTTCCGCGGCGTGGCGGCGAGCGCCAGGGGAATGGACCGCGCCACCGCCGACTACATGGGCATGCTGGCGACCGTCATCAACGCGCTGGCGCTGCAGGACGCGCTCGAGAAGGTCGGCCTGCAGACGCGCGTGCTCTCGGCGATCGAGATGCGGGCGGTCGCGGAGCCCTACATCCGCCGCCGCGCGATCCGCCACCTCGAGAAGGGGCGCCTGGTGATCTTCGCCGCCGGCACGGGCAACCCGTTCTTCACGACGGACACCGCGGGCGCGTTGCGGGCCGTCGAGATCGGCGCCGACGCGATCATCAAGGCGACGAAGGTCGACGGGATCTACTCGGCCGATCCCAAGCAGGACGCGAGCGCGCAACGCCTCGAGCGGATGACGTACATCGACGTCCTCAGCCGTGGTCTCCAGGTGATGGACGCCGCCGCGATCTCGCTCTGCATGGACAACAAGCTGCCGATCATCGTCTTCGACCTGACCCGATCCGGTAACATCAAGCGGATCGTCCTCGGCGAGCCGGTGGGTTCGATCGTATCGTCGGGAGGCTGACGCACATGGCCGACACGCAGGGTGTGATCAAGGAAGTCGAGACGAAGATGACGGGCGCGCTCGAGGTGCTCGGGCGTGAGTTCGCGGCGGTCCGCACCGGCCGCGCGTCCGCCGGCCTGCTCGACGGGATCCGCGTCGACTACTACGGGACGCCGACGCCGGTGAACCAGATGGCGTCCATCTCGGTCCCGGACGCCAGGACCCTCGTCATCCAGCCCTGGGAGGCGAGCCAGCTCAAGGCCATCGAGAAGGCGATCATGGCCTCCGATCTGGGGCTGACGCCGGTCAACGACGGCAAGATCGTCCGCCTGGCGATGCCGTCGCCGACCGAGGAGCGGCGCAAGCAGCTCGCGAAGACCGTGCACAAGATCGCCGAGGAATCCCGCGTCGCGGTCCGAAACATCCGGCGCGAGGCGAACGACCGCCTCAAGACGATGTCGAAGGACAAGAAGGTCTCCGAGGACGAGGAGCGCCGCAGCCACGATCAGATCCAGAAGACCACGGACCGGTTCATCGCGAAGGTCGACGAGCTGCTCAAGAAGAAGGAGCAGGAGATCCTGTCATTCTAGCGTGCCGCGGGATGACCGGCGCATGACGCGGGCCGACGGCGAGGCCGAGCTGTTCGAGACCGTCCGTTCGCAGCCCGTGCCCGAGCACGTCGCCATCATCATGGACGGCAACGGGCGCTGGGCGACCCGCCGCGGCCTGCCGCGCGTCGCCGGCCACCGCGAAGGCGTCAAGGCGGCGCGGTCGATCGTGCGCGCCGCCTCCGTCCTCGGTTTGCGCTACCTGACGCTCTACGCGTTCTCGACCGAGAACTGGAGCCGCCCGGTCGACGAGGTCTCGACCCTCATGAGCCTCCTGGAGCGGTCGGTCCACGCGGAGCTCCCCGAGCTGATGGCGCGCAACGCGCGGCTCCGCGTCCTGGGCCGCCCGCAGGGCGTGCCGGCCGGCGTGCGACGCGGCATCGACCACGTGGTGCACGAGACCCGCAACAACACCGGCTTGACCGTGCTCATGGCGTTCAACTACGGGGGCCGCGACGAGCTGATCGACGCGTTTCGCTCGCTGGCCCGCCAGGTCCAGGCGGGCGAGCTCAAGCCCGAGGACATCTCGGAGAAGGGCATCAGCGAGGCCCTCTACACCGCCGACGTCCCGGACCCCGATCTCCTGATCCGGACGAGCGGCGAGATGCGGATCTCGAATTTCCTTCTGTGGCAGATCGCCTACACGGAGCTATGGCTCACGCCGACCCTCTGGCCGGACTTCGGGCCCGCCGATCTCTATCGGGCCGTGGCCGAGTTCCAGGGGCGCACGCGCAGGTTCGGAAAGGTGTGACGTGGCCAAGACCGAGGCGGCGAGCGTGACCGTTCGCGACGTCGGCGCCGGCGTGTCACCGGCCTGGAAGCGCATCGGGAGCGCGGTGGTCCTGATCCCGGTGTTCGTGTGGGTGACGACGGGCGCTCCGGCGTGGGTGTACCAGCTGGTCGTGGTCGCGACGAGCGCCCTGGCCTGCGGCGAGCTGGCCCGGATGTTCCAGCGCACCGGGCGGCCGATCCGGACGTCGCTGACCGTCGGGGTGGGCGCCGCGCTCACGGCCAGCTTCGCGACGAGTCTCTACACGGTGTTCGGCGGCGACGGCAAGTCCCTGCGGTGGATGCCCACGCCCGAGCTCGCGCTCGTGGTCGGCGTCGGGATCATCTGCAGTGCCCCGCTCTGGACCGCCGGGCGCCCGCTGGTCGAGTCGACCGCGAACACGCTGTTCGGCGCAATCTACGTCGGCTGGCTCTTGGGATACGCGATCTGGCTGCACGGCCGCGCCGACGGACCTCAGCTCGTGCTGTTCCTCGTGGGCGTGACGTGGGCCGGCGAATCGGCGGCGTATCTGGTCGGGTCCTCGGTGGGCCGCCACCGGATCGCGCCCACGCTGAGCCCACGCAAGACCGTCGAGGGCTCCATCGCGCAGATCGTGGTCTCGATCGCCGGGGCGCTGGTATTGGGTGCCTGGCTGCTGCCCGGCTGTAGCCCGGTGGGCGCGGCCGGAGCCGGGATCGTCCTGGGCGTGATCGGGCAGGTGGGCGACCTCGCCGAATCCGCGATCAAGCGGAGCGTCGGAACCAAGGACACCGGGGACCTCATCCCGGGCCACGGCGGCATGCTCGATCGGATCGACAGCTTGCTCTTCAACGCTCCAGCGCTCTACCTCTATTCGCTGTACGCCTGGTGCCGCGCATGAAAAGTATTACGCTGCTCGGTGCGACGGGATCCATCGGTCTTCGAACCCTCGACCTGGTGTCGAGCTTCCCCGAGGAGTTCTCGGTGGCGGGGCTGGCGGCGCGCGGGTCGAACGTGGAGCTGGTCGCGGACATGTGCAAGAAGTACTCGCCGCGCGCCGTCGCGCTCCTGGACGTGGAGGCGCGCGACCGGCTGGCGCGGCTCCTTCCGGCGCCGCGGCCCGAGCTGCTCGCCGGGCCCGACGGGTTCGTGGCGCTGGCCCGCGACGTGAAGGCGGACATCGTGGTCTCGGCTCTCGTGGGAGGCGCCGGGTTGCTCCCGACCATGGCGGCGATCCAGGCGGGCCGCACCGTGGCGCTCGCCAACAAGGAGACGCTGGTGATGGCCGGGCGCCTGATGACGGCGGCCGCCCGGGCGCGCGGCGTGAAGCTCCTGCCGGTCGACTCCGAGCACAGCGCCGTGTTCCAGTGCCTCGCCGGCCACAGTCGAGCCGACGTTCACCGGATTCTCCTCACGGCGTCCGGCGGGCCGTTCCGCGAGACGCCGAAGGCCCGGCTCGCGACGGCGACCGTGGAGGACGCGCTCCAGCACCCGACGTGGAAGATGGGGGCCAAAATCACCATCGACTCGGCCACGCTGATGAACAAGGGGCTCGAGGTCATCGAGGCGCGCTGGTTGTTCGACGTGGCGCCCGACCAGGTCCAGATCGTGGTGCATCCGCAGTCGATCGTGCACTCGATGGTCGAATACATCGACGGATCGGTGATCGCCCAGCTCGGCGTGGCGGACATGGGTGTGCCGATCCTCTATGCGCTCACCTATCCCGAGCGACGGCCGACTCCGGCCGCCCGGCTCGACCTCGCCCGGGTCGGCCAGCTGACGTTCCACGAGCCCGACGTCGACAAGTTCCCGTGCCTGCGGCTGGCGCGGGCGGCGCTCGAGGCCGGGAGCGCGGCGCCGGTGGTCCTCAACGCCGCCAACGAGATCGCGGTGGCCGCGTTTCTCGACCGGCGCGTGGGCTTCACCGAGATCGCCGAGCTCATCGAGGAGGCGCTCGATGGTTCGCAGGCCGGCGAGCTGGGATCGATCGAGGCCTGCGTCGCGGTCGACGCCGACACCCGCCGCGCCGTGCGGCACGCGATCGACGCCCGTCACGGAGCGCGGCCCTCGTGACCACCGTCCTGTCCTTCATCGTCGTCATCGGGATCCTCATCCTGGTCCACGAGCTCGGACACTTTCTCGTGGCCCGCTGGACCGGTGTGGGAGTCGAGCGGTTCTCGATCGGCTTCGGTCCAGTGCTGGCGCGCTGGCGCGGCAAGGAGACCGAATACTGTCTCTCCGCGATCCCGATGGGCGGCTACGTGAAGATGGTGGGGGAGGAGAACCCGCTGGAAGGGGGCGGCACGGCCTCCGTCGATCCCCAGAAGGCGTTCGCGCTGAAACCGCTCTGGGCGCGATTCCTGATCGTGTTCGCCGGCCCGGGAATGAATTTCGTCCTGGCTTCGGTGATCTTCGCCGTCATCCTGGCGACCGTCGGGCGCCCGGTCTGGCCGGCCGTCGTGGGACGCGTCGCCGACGACGGCCCGGCGGCGGCCGCCGGCCTGCAGCCCGGTGACGTGGTGACCGCGGTCGACGGGCGCCCGATCGCGTACTGGGAGGATCTCGACCGGGCGATCGCGACCTCACAGGGCAGAGCCCTCCGGCTGACGATCACGCGGGGCGGGGCCCAGCGGGAGGTCGAGATCGCGCCGAGGCGAACCGTCACGCGTGACCCGATCTTCAAGGAGCAGCGGGAGATATGGGATCTCGGCGCGGGGCCGCAGCTGACGCCGCAGATCGGAGCGGTCAACCCGGGCTCGCCCGCCGAGCAGGCCGGCCTCCGCCCGGGCGACGCCGTCGTCACGGTGGCGGGCCAGCCGGTGTTCACGCCCGAAGAGCTCATGCAGGCCATCCAGAAGCGCGGCGGCCAGACGTTCGAAATCGTGGTCCAGCGCGACGGCAAGCCCCTGACCCTGAACGTGACGGCGACGGCCGTGAAGGAGAAAAACCCGACCGGCCAGGACGTCGAGATCGGGCGCATCGGCGTCGGCATCGTCACGAAGGTCGTGCGCTACGAGACGTACAATCCCGTCCTCGCCGTGGTGTACGGCACCGCCAAGACCTGGGACATGACGGTGCTGACGGCCAAGGGGCTCTGGAAGCTCGTGACGATGGAGCTGCCCCTGTCGAACCTCGGTGGGCCGATCCAGATCGCGGCGGAAGGCGAGCGGCAGCGCAGGGAAGGGCTGCCCTCGCTGGCGCTCTTCACCGCCGTCATCAGCGTGAACCTGGCGGTCCTCAACCTGCTGCCGGTGCCGATGCTCGACGGTGGCCATCTCCTGTTCTTCGTCATCGAGGGTATCCTGGGCCGGCCGGTGTCCCTCAAGAAGCGCGAGGCGGCCCAGCAGCTCGGGCTCGTTCTTCTGCTCCTCTTGATGGTGTTCGCGATTTACAATGATCTCGTTCGGATCGACGCTTTCAGAATCTTCAGATAGGACGGCGCAATGATCACACGACGGAAGACGAAGCAGATCCAGCTCGCCGGCGTCACGGTCGGTGGCGACGCCCCGATCACCGTGCAGTCCATGACCAAGACCGACACGCGCGACGTCCAGGCGACGCTGCTCGAGATCTGGTCTCTCGAGGCGGCCGGCTGCGACATCGTCCGCTGCGCCGTGCCGGTCCGGGACGCGGCCGAGAAGCTGGGCGAGATCAAGCGTCAGATCCGGATCCCGCTCGTCGCCGACATCCATTTCAACTACAAGCTGGCCCTGATCGCGCTCGAGCAGGGCGTGGACGGTCTCCGGCTGAACCCAGGCAACATCGGCGGCAAGGCGTTCGTGCAGGAGGTCGTCAACGTCGCCAAGGAGAAGCGGATCCCCATCCGCATCGGCGTCAACGGCGGGTCGCTCGAGAAGGATCTTCTGGCCAAGTACAACGGGCCGACCGCCGCGGGCATGGTCGAATCGGCGCTACGCCACATCCACATCCTCGAGGACCTGAACTACCCGGAGATGAAGATCTCGCTGAAGGCCTCCGACCCGTTGATGATGATCGAGGCCTACCGGATGCTCGCCGACAAAGTCGAGTACGCGTTCCATCTCGGCGTCACCGAAGCCGGGACGCCGGGCGTCGGCACGATCAAGTCGGCGATTGGCCTCGGGGCGCTCCTGTCGGAGGGGATCGGTGACACGATCCGCGTGTCGCTCTCGGCGGACCCGACCGAAGAAGTCCGCGTCGGGATCGACATCCTCAAGTCGCTCGGCCTGCGGAAGGGCGGCTTGACCTTCGTGTCGTGTCCCTCGTGCGGGCGAGCGGACGTCGACCTGGTCAAGCTCGCGAAGGAGGTCGAGGACGAGTTCAAGGGGTTGAACGAGGAGATCCACATCGCGGTGATGGGATGCGAGGTCAACGGCCCGGGCGAGGCGCGCGCCGCGGACATCGGAGTCGCGGGGGGGCGCGGCATCGGGCTCATCTTCAAGAACGGGGACGTGATCCGCAAGGTGCCGGAGAAGGAGATCGTCCAGGCGATGCGCGAGGAAGTCGACAAGTTCATCGCCGAGCGAAAGGCCGCGAAGACAGCGGCCGTGGAGGTCGAGTGATGGGACAGTACAGCACCCACGTCTTCGTGTGCACGTCCGGCGACTCTTGTCCGACCCAGGGCAACGTCGAGCAGTTCGTGAAGTATCTCCGGGACGAGGCCGTCAAGGCCGGTCTCAAGACCGACGTCAGAGTCAACAAGGCCGGCTGCTTCTCGCAGTGCGGCCACGGGCCGATGATGGTCGTCTACCCGGACAACGTCTGGTACGGGGGTGTGCAGGAGTCAGACTTGAAGGAGATCTTCGAGTCGCACATCAGAGACGGCAAGCCCGTCGCCCGCCTGATCTACGATCCCGGGGTCAAGGGAGCCAACAAAAAGCCGGGCTTCAAGTAGCCGCGAGCCTCCCGCGACCGGGCTGCCTCGCCGTCCAGCGCCAGGGGGTCATGTACGCCTGCGCCTTGCCTCTTTCTGGAACACGTGCTAAATTCTTGAAAAAGTGGGCCTTGCCCGCTTTTTTTAGTTTTGTGCCCGGCAGGGGTAGACATTGATCGACGAGACGGAAAGGACGCTCCTGATCGAACAGGCGGTCATACCGGTGGTAGGCGGCCACGGGCTCGAGCTCGTCGACCTCGAGTGGCGCGGGATCCGACCGCGCGGGGTGTTGAGGCTCTACGTCGACAAGCCGGGCGGTGTGGGAATCGGGGACTGCGAACGTCTGAGCCGAGAGCTCGGCGACGTGCTCGATGCGGCCGCGCTGATCGAGGGGGGGTATGACCTCGAAGTCTCGTCGCCCGGGCTCGACCGGCAGCTGCGAAAGGAGCGCGAGTACCGCTGGGCGGTCGGCAAGCACGTCCGGTGCTGGCTCGCGGGCGGCAGCGAGATGAGCGGCCGCCTGACAGAGGTCACGCCCGAGCGGCTGGTTCTGGATCGCGACGGCGAGCGGATGGAGCTAGGACGGGCCGTCGTCACGAAGGCCCGGCTGGAGGCGGAGGTCCCCTGGCCCCGCAAGGCGTAGAATCACAACCGAGTCAAGGGAATCATGAACCGAGAGCTGATCAGCGTCATCGAGCAGATCGGGCGGGAGAAGGGGATCGACAAGGAGATCCTCTTCGAGGCGCTGGAGTCTGCCCTGCTCTCGGCATCGCGCAAGACCCTCGGTGCGGCCGAGAACCTACGGATGCACATCGACCGCAAGAGCGGCGACCTCCGGGTGTACGGCCGAAAGAAGGTGGTGGCCGAGGTCAGCGACGACAAGCAAGAGATCAGCCTCACCGACGCCAAGGCCCTGAACGCGGACGCGGAGCTCGACGACGAGCTGGAGCTCGAGCAGGAGCGGCCTCCCCAGGACTTCGGGCGGATCGCGGCCCAGACGGCCAAGCAGGTCATCCTCCAGAAGGTGCGGGACGCCGAGCGTGAGGGAATCTACTCGGAGTTCGCCGGCAAGGAAGGCCAGATCCTGAGAGGTATCGTCCACCGGATCGAGAAGCGCAACGTGATCCTCGAGATCGGCAAGGCGGAGGCCATCCTGCCCGAGCGCGAGCAGATCCTGGGCGAGCGGTACAACCCCGGCGACCGGATCCGCGCATTCGTTCTCGAGGTACGGCGGACGGCCAAGGGCCCGCAGATCTCGCTCTCGCGCACGCATCCGGGCTATCTGGCGCGGTTGTTCCAGACCGAGATTCCCGAGATCCAGGAAGGGATCGTCCTCGTGAAGGCGACGGCTCGGGAGGCAGGCGAGCGCGCGAAGGTCGCGGTCGCCTCGACGAAGCGCGACGTCGATCCGATCGGCGCCTGCGTCGGACTGCGCGGCACACGGATCCAGGTGATCAGTCGGGAGCTGCGCGGCGAGAAGATCGACATCATCGAGTGGTCGCACGATCCCGCGACGTTCGTGGCGCGCGCGCTCTCGCCGGCCAAGGTGTCGTCGGTGGCGATCAACGAGCTCGCGGAGGGCGAGGGGCAGCCGTCGGCGACGGTGATCGTGCCTGACAACCAGCTGTCCCTGGCCATCGGCAAGAAGGGTCAGAACGCGCGGCTCGCGGCAAAGTTGACCGGCATGCGCATCGACATCAAGAGCGAGTCCGAGGTCGAGGCGGAGCGCTCGCCGGTCGCCGCCGCCATCCCGGAGGATCGCGCGGCGCTGGGGATGCTGGGGGCCGATCTCGAGCTCGTCGATGCCCTGGTCGGCGCGGGGCTCGGCTCACCCCTCGCGATCGTCAAGGCCGGGCGCGAGAAGCTGGGCCTGGTCGCGGAGGTCGGCGACCGGGCCGACGCGATCTACGCAGCCGCCGAGAAATTCCTGGCGACGCACCCCGCGTCGGGCGACGTCAAGGCAGGCGACGAGGTCAGCCGGCCCGAGGCCCCTCAGGGGGATTCGACGCCCTTATGAGGACATCGCCCAGCCGCACGTGTCTCGGGTGCCGCCGAGCCCGGCCGAAGGCGTTACTGGTCCGGCTGGTGCGGCTGCCGACCGGCACGGTGGTGACGGATCCCACCGCCCGGGCGGAGGGCCGCGGCGCGTATGTCTGTCCCGACGCCGCGTGCGTCGATCGCGCGCTGAGCCCCGGCCGACTCAGGCATGCCTTCAGGAGGCCCAGCGAAGCCGGCCCGAATCTGGCAGCTGTAGTGCGAGCCGCAGCACGTCCGGGGGCTGGGCCCCCCGCGTGCGAGGCGAGCCCAGGATCAGCAGTGGTGAGAGCGGTCAGCGAGGTCGAGGTCGACGTGATTGCGGTGAGAGCGTGAGGGAAGTGAGGGGACTGTGGCAGCAGCAAAGATAAAGGTGATCGAGCTCGCCAAGGAGCTCGGTGTGACCAGCAAGGATCTCATGGTCGCAGCCGAGGAGATGGGCCACAAGGGTGTTCGCGCCATGAGTCCCCTCGACAGCATGCTGGCGAACGCGCTGCGCGTGAAGCTCGGAAAGGGCCGCGACCTTCCGGAGGCGCCGAAGCCGAAGCGCGTCCCGAAGCCCAAGGTGCTGGGCGAGGCCGGCGACGGCGCGGCGGTCGTCGACGACGCGGTCGCGACGAAGCCCGCCTCGCGGGCGAGGAAAGCCAAGACCGAGGAGGAAGCGCCTGCGGACGTCAAGCCCGCGGCGACGATCGTGAAGCCCAAGCCCGCCGGGCCTTTGCCCGAAGTCGTCCCGGAGCCGCCGTTCGATCCGACCCCGGAGCCCGAGATCGTGCCGGAGCCGACCGTCGTCGCTCCGCCGCCCGAGCCGACGATCGCCAGGCCGTCCGCGCCGGTGACGCCAACGCCGGGAATGCCGAAGAAGCCGGAGCCGAAGATCGTCCCGTTCCGCCCGATCGAGCGCGGCGCGCCGGCGCCCGCGCCGCGCCCCTCGCGCCAGCCCGCGGGTCCGTTCGCGCCGCCGAGAGTCTCCCTGTCGCCGGCCCGGCCGACGGCCCCGGTCCCGCCGCCGCGGCCCGCGCCCTCGCCGGTGCCGAGCGTTGCCCGCCCTGCGGCGTCGGCGGCCTCTGCGGCGCCCGCCGCCCCGCTCATCGCCCCGGCCCCCGCGGTTGCGGCGACCGTCGTCGAAGAGCCGCCCGCGTCGCCCGTCGAGGTCAAGCGCGAGCTCATCCGCGTGCCGGAGTCGGTCACGGTCGGCGAGCTCGCCGAGAAGATGCGGCGCAAGTCGAGCGAGGTCATCAAGACGCTGCTCGAGCTCGGCGTGATGGCGACGGTCAACGAGTTACTCGATCCCACCGCGGCCAAGCTCGTGGCCGATAAATTCAACGTCGACGTCGAGATCCGCTCGGTGGAGGGCGACGTCGTCGACGAGGAAGATGTCGATCCGAGCCAGCTCGCGCTGCGCCCGCCCGTGGTCACGGTGATGGGCCACGTCGACCACGGCAAGACGTCGCTGCTGGACGCCATCCGTAAGTCGAAGGTCGCCGAGAAGGAGTTCGGCGGCATCACGCAGCACATCGGCGCCTACCAGGTCACGACCTCGCACGGCAAGGTGACGTTCCTGGACACGCCGGGCCACGAGGCGTTCACGGCGATGCGGGCGCGCGGGGCCCAGGCGACCGACATCGTCATCCTCGTCGTCGCCGCGGACGACGGTGTGATGCCGCAGACCCAGGAGGCGATCAATCACGCCCGCGCCGCCAACGTGCCGATCATCGTCGCCGTCAACAAGATCGACCGGCCCGAGGCCGACGCCGAGCGCGTGAAGCGCGAGCTGTCCAACCTCAACCTCGTGCCGGAAGAGTGGGGTGGCCAGACGATCTTCGTGCCGACCTCGGCCAAGATGGGCACGGGCATCGATCAGCTCCTCGAGATGACCGCGCTCCAGTCGGAGATCCTCGAGCTCAAGGCCAACGCCGGCCGCGCGGCCAGGGGCGTCATCATCGAGAGCCGGCTCGATCGAGGCCGCGGGCCGGTGGCCACGGCGCTCATCCAGAACGGAACCCTGAAAGAGGGCGATGCGGTCGTGGTCGGCTCCTACTCCGGGCGCGTCCGCTCGCTGATCGACCAGGCCGGCAAGAAGGTCAAGTCCGCCGGGCCGTCCGATCCCGTCGAGATCCAGGGCCTCTCCGGGGTGCCGGCGGCGGGCGACGTGCTCGTGGCCGTCTCGGACGAGCGCAAGGCGCGGCAGATCGCGACGATGCGGCTCGACCGGGAGAAGGCCAAGGGCAAGGCGACGACGCGCATCACTCTCGAGGGGCTGCAGAAGCAGATCCAGACCGGCGAGGTCAAGGAGCTCCGGCTCATCCTGAAGGCCGACGTGCAGGGCTCGGTCGAGGCGCTGGCCGAATCGCTCGAGCGGCTCTCGACCGACGAGGTGAAGCTGAAGGTCATCCATAGCTCGGTCGGCATGATCACCGAGAGCGACGTGATGCTCGC
>Ga0137403_10001611_pt1 | contig 28341 bp, 25 predicted proteins | sample CZOMad2_1_16fung_FD_122057 | JGI IMG/M metagenome (GOLD analysis project Ga0137403, IMG submission 122057) | Vadose zone soil fungal communities from Angelo Coast Range Reserve, California, USA - CZOMad2_1_16fungal (Hybrid Assembly) | ecosystem: Environmental > Terrestrial > Soil > Vadose zone... | reverse complement strand
CGATCCTCGACAAGGGCGCTCGCGAATCGATCACTAATTACGAGAAGGGAGTTGGGGATGTAGCAATCACTTACGAGAACGAGGTGGTGGTCGGCCGTCAAGCCGGGCAGACTTATGACTACGTCATTCCTCGCTCTACGATTTTGATCGAAAATCCGGTAGCGCTCATTGATAAGTACGCGGACAAACATGGTGCACGCCAGGTGGCAGAAGCTTTTGTCAATTTTCTTTGGGAGAAGGAGTCACAACGGGCCTACGCGAAGTACGGCTTGAGGCCGGTCGACGCGGAGGTTGCCGCTGAAGTCCAGAGGCAGTATCCGAAGGTTGAGGATCTCTGGAAGATAGATTTTCTTGGGGGTTGGGCCAGGGTTTCAAAGGAAATTTACGGTCCAGACGGGGTTTACACCAAAATCTTTGAAGAGCTGCACGGTGTGAAATGAGGCTTCAAGCGTCAAGCATCGGAGAGTCCAGACCTTTCTCATGGAGGCGAGTTCGTTTTCCGTGGGGGCGATGGGGGTTGCGCTGGGTGGCCATCGGATACCTGGGGGTGGCGATCCTCTTGCCGCTCTCGGCCATCCTGAAGAGCGGGTTATCGGACGGGCTCTCCACATTCTGGAGAGATGTCACAAACCCGATGGCTTTCGCCGCACTCAAGCTCACCATTCTGGTGGCCGTGATTACTACGGTGATTAACCTCGTCTTGGGTACACTCACTGCATATGTGCTGGAGCGTTACGAATTTCCCGGGCGTCGCCTGCTCAACTCCATTATCGACCTGCCGTTCGCGATCCCGACGCTGGTTACCGGTGTGATGCTGGTCCTGCTCTACGGCCCCCAGAGCACGCTGGGTGCCTGGTTGTCCTCGAAGGGCATTCAAGTGATCTTCAATACGCCTGGCATCGTCGTGGCCTTACTCCTCGTAACCTATCCCTTCGTCATACGCGCTGTGCAGCCGGTACTCCGCGAGCTGGATCGGTCACAGGAGGAGGCTGCCTACACGATAGGAGCCTCGAAATGGACGATTTTTCGAACCATCATTATGCCGGCGATCTCCCCGGCAATAATCACAGGCGCACTGTTATCTTTTGCTCGCGCTCTTGGCGAATTCGGCTCCATCGTGGTGGTGGCGGGAAACATTCCCGGACGCACACTGACCGCACCAGTCTACGTTTATGGACAGCTTGAGTCGTACAACCAACGCGGCGCGAGTGCGGTGTCGGTTGTGCTGCTTGCCCTCTCATTTACGCTAATGCTCTTAGTTGACTGGATGCAGAAACGCTGGGACATTCAAGCGGAGACAGTTGGGGCGGCGCGTACAAGAACGAAGCGACCTAATTTGGTCGAGTGGACCTTGATCGGTGTCGCCTTGTTCTATGCAACCGTGCTCCTCGCCGGGCCCCTCGTTGCCATGACATGGGGGGCGTTCTCCGAAGGCCTGGGCGCCTTTTGGGCCCAGATCACGTCTGCCAACGCGCTGAACGCTTTCAAACTTACGCTTCTCCTCGGGGCCGGAGCGACCTTGATAAATACTCTCCTGGGCGTGTGCATTGCCTGGGTGCTGGTGCGGGACGATTTTAAAGGCAAAAGATTTATCAACGGAATGGTCGACTTGCCATTCGCCGTTTCGCCGGTCATCGCCGGACTGATGGTGATTCTCCTTTTTGGTAGAGGCGGGTGGCTTACTCCGGTCACTGACGCACTTGGCGTGAAAATAGTCTTTGCCTGGCCTGGAATGTTGTTGGCAACCGTCTTTATCTCGCTGCCGTTCATCATCCGGGAAGTAATGCCGGTCCTGGCCCAGGTCGGCGTTGAGCAGGAGCAGGCTGCTTACACGATGGGCGCCACAGGCCTGCAAGCTTTCCGGCATATCACGCTGCCCTCCATCAAGTGGGGCCTCCTCTACGGCATTTCCCTAACATTAGCTCGCTCAATCGGAGAATTCGGCACAGTGCTGGTCGTCAGCGGCGGCGTGAGCGGCCTGACTGAGACTTCCACGCTATTCATCTTTCGCTCGCTCGATGATCGCAATTATACAGCCGCTTATGCGACGTCGCTGTTACTGGCTTGCATCACCTTCATTATTTTCATCATGATGGAGTTCTTTAGAAGGGAAGTCATGACACATGACGGTACGGCGGAACCTGCTTAGAAGTGTTGGTAAAAAAAATGTCCGACAGGTTATAGTTTTCGATTGTTCAGCAAGTCGAGCAACGACCTGACTCCATGCAAAATATAGGGACAGCGACAAATTGAAGTTTATTGGACAAGGCCTTGGCCGGACGTTTATTGAGGCGTATTGTGAAAGCGCAACCAGCTAGAGTCGAAAATGGAGCCGTGAGCGCCGAATTAAGGGAAAACGGGCCCCAGGTCGCGGCGAGTGTCCTTGGCATTAGCAAGCGCTTCGGTAAAACGAGTGTGCTTGAGAATATCTCGTTTGAAGTTGCCGAAGGCGAGGCGCTGGTGTTGCTGGGCGCTTCGGGCAGCGGAAAAACGACGATTCTGCGCATCATAGCTGGCTTAGAGCAGCCGTACACCGGGAAAGTTATTCTGCATGGCAAAGACGTCACCGAACTTCCGGCTCGCAAGCGCGGTGTGGGAGTAATCTTTCAGTCGTATGCGTTGTTCCCCAAGATGACCGTAGAGAAGAACATTGGTTACGGTCTGAGGATCAGAGGGAGGAAGCGAAAAGAAATCAGGAACATCGTCGATGAGTTGATCTCGCTGGTTCAGCTTGAAGAACATCGGAAGAAATATCCTGCACAGCTCTCGGGAGGCCAACAGCAGCGCGTGGCCATCGCGCGCGCTCTTGCTTACAAGCCTGAAGTCCTGCTCTTTGACGAGCCCTTCGGTGCGCTCGACGCGCAGATCCGAGCACGCCTACGACGCGAGATTCGGAGCCTGCTAAAGAAGGTTAACGTGCCGGCAGTATTCATTACGCATGATCAGGAGGAGGCTCTTGACCTGGGCGATCGCATCGCCGTGATCAACGTGGGCCACATAGAACAGATTGGCACACCTTATGAGGTCTATAACAATCCGGCCAGCGAGTATGTCGCGACTTTCCTGGGCGCGGCAAATATTCTCGAAGGAATATTTCGCGGAGATCACGTCGAGATGGGTTCCACGGGACTCCCTGCGCTTCTGGATTCCCAGAGATTCAAAGATGGCCAGGCAGTAAAACTGATCTTTCGGCCCGAGGACGTTTCATTGAGCAAAACCCAGTCATTTCCTGCGGGTCAGGCGTGCCTTTCCAGCGGCATAGTCGAAGAAACGAGTTTTGTCGGAGCTTATGAGCGCTTGCGGATTGGGCTTGAACCCACTGGAGGTACGGCGTGTCAAACGGGCGAGACTCCCTACTATCTAACCACCGAAACTCCGGAAAGCCAGACGGCGAAGCCGATTATTGCGACCAGACCCAAACCGGAAGCAATGGCAGTCAAACTTAAGAAAGGGGATCGAGTATTTGTTGGCCTCAACTATTTCACGATCCTTCCCAAAGACCCACGCACAAAAGCCGGCATGTAGTCCAGCAGATGAAAATAGGATCCCGGCGACATTCACGCCATCGGCACAACGTGGCGAATCAAGCCATAGAAGATTCGGCTGTCTCGAGCGCGGCAACAGCCATACTATGAAACTGCCGGCGCACGCTATTGATATTGGTAAACGGAAGCGCGCGGGCGTGAGTGCGATTGGTTAACAGGATAAAAACGCGCTCGTGCTGTGGATCGTTCCAGCAGCTTGTGCCGGTAAACCCACTATGGCCAAAACTATCACGCGGAAGATCCGGACCGGCGGCTGAGTCTTTTGTTTCAGCCAACTGCCAGCCGAAAGATCGAGCTTCTTCTAACCCTGCTGTCAGGTTCTCACGAAACAACTGGCACGTGGCAGGCTGAAGCAATTTCGTTTCACCAGCCACAAACTGATTTGCGAGTGCGAGTGTTTCTTGTGCGGTTGAGAAAAGTCCCGCATGACCCGCAGCGCCTCCGAGGAAATACGCGTTTCCATCATGCACCTGGCCCCAGATTATTTCCTGACGCCAATTCTTGTAATTGCCTCCGTCACTATCGCGACTCATCTCTCGTTCGTAGGCATTGCCGGTCTCGCAAGCGGCGATTCCGGTTTGCATGGCAATCTCAGGATTGAAGAAGGTACGTTTCAAGTCCAGGGGCTGGAAGATTTCGCCGCGCGCCAGTTCAATCAAACGCTGCCCTGTTAGTTTTTCCAGGAGCAAGCCGAGAACGATGAATCCCAAATCGCTATAAACTACGCGCGCTCCGGGCTGGTACTCCAGGTTCAGATTCGCAATCGCCGAAAGAGTCCCGTCCGGTCCGCCTGTGGCAAGCAGGTAGAGCGGGCGCCAGGCGGGCAGGCCTGAAGTGTGGGTAAGTAGCTGGCGGATGGTGATAGCTTTCTTATCCGAACGATCAAACTCCGGCAGGAATTGCGCAACTGAACTCTCGAGCGCGAGCTCGCCTGCTTCAAAGCGGCGCGCACAGAGCAGACCTGTCACCAACGGCTTTGTGAGCGAGGCAAGATCGTAGATCGTGTCGAGCGTGGCAGCGATCCGTTGAGGCTCGATTACCGAATTGCCAAGCGCATCAACAAAAACGGCAGACCCGTGCTCGGCGACCAGGTAAACTGCGGAAGGGAAGTCACCGGCCGCGATGCGCTCGGTTAAAAAGTTTGAGATGGAATTGGCTGGTGTAGACATACTCCAGAAGGTCGGCGATCGAACCCCGCTCCTGGCTACGGAAGTCTCTGGCCAACAGATCCAACTTGAACCTTCGTCGAGTGATTTTCAATTCGTTCCAACGCTCGCAACGCCAGGGCAAGCGCGTTTCTTCCTTCCATTCCCGACACTGGCGCGGGCAGTCCATCGCGCGCTGCTTCGACAAACGCGAGAATCTCCGCGCGCAAGGGTTCCACGTCCAGGACCTTCAGATTTTTCACGTGCACACCAGGCCAGGCCCCATCCGCGCCTGGCGGTGCGAGGCTGCTAATTGACGCTCGTTTAGTAGCGTAATCGACAGCCACATAATCATGCGGCTGAAAGAAGCGCATCTTTCTAATCTTTTCTGTGCCTACTCGGGAGGCTGTAATGTTTGCGACGGCGCCTGACGAGAACTCAAGGCGCGCGTTTGCCGCGTCGACCTTGTTCGTCAGTATTGGGATGCCAACTGCGTGCAACTCCGTCACCTCAACGCTCTCCCCTACCAGCCACTGCACGATGTCGAGATCATGAATCATGAGGTCAAGCACCACATCAATATCCAAAGACCGCGCGGTAAACTCGCCGATGCGATGGATCTCGAAATAGACCGGCTTGCGCACGTGAGGGCGGAGCGCGACCAGCGCAGGATTGAAGCGTTCCAAATGTCCAACTTGCAACAGTGCGCCACTCTTAGCGGCCGCTCCGATCATCTCGTCGGCTTCGGCGAGCGTTCGGGCGATGGGCTTCTCCACCAGCACGTGGATGCCGGCTTCAAGCGCGCCGCAGGCAATTTCGCAATGCGATTCGGTGGGGACCGCCAGGCTAACAGCGTCCACGCGGCCAATGAGTTTGCGCCAGTCGGTCGTCCACTGGACATTTCTTTCTGTCGCGACCTCACGTGCGGTTTTTTCATGGAGGTCGCAAACGAGGGCGAACTCAGTCAGGCCTTCCGTGGCAAGATTAGAGTGAATACGAGCGTGTTGCCGGCCCAGATGGCCCACGCCGATTACTGCGGTACGAAGCGGCACGGTTTACTGATTTCTCTTTTTGGTTTAGGTTAATCCTTGAAAGGAAGCAGTAGGCAGAAAGCAGAAGGCAGCAAACAAGATTGCTCTCTGCCTTCTGCTTACTGCTTTCTGCCTACTTCATGAGGAGCGACTATACTTGCATCCTTCAACCCTTGCCAAGCGTGGCACTGTTCTACTTTTTCTCGTCGTCGTCGCCTTCTATTTTTACGGTCTTGGTTATCTTCCCTTCGTGGGCCCGGATGAGCCTCGCTATGCGCAGGTCGCGCGCGAGATGTTTCTGCGCCGCGATCTGATTACTCCTACCCTGGGCGGACACACCTGGTTTGAAAAGCCCGCCCTTCTCTACTGGATGATGATCGCCAGCTTCAAATTGTTTGGCGTATCGGAATGGGCGGCGCGTCTTCCGGCAGCTATTTCCGGAGTTCTAACTGTTGCGGCTGTTTACTGTATCGGGCGCCGCGTGGAAAGCAACAGCGCGGATCAAACACTTCGGGGATACGGTTTCTGGAGCGCGCTCGCGTCAGCTACGACACTCGGAGTCGTGGTCTTCTCGCGCGCTGCCAGCTTCGACATTATCCTCACAATGACAACGACCTGGACGCTCACGTGTTACCTCCTTTATGAGTTGGAAGAAATCGCAAAACTCCGCCGCTGGTTACTGGTTGGCTTCTATACTTTCATCGGTCTCTCACTATTGGCGAAGGGTCTCGTCGGGATAGTGATTCCTATCGGCGTAGTCGGTCTCTACCATTTTTTCCGCAGAAGACCACCGGAACGAAAAGCGTTTATTAGTTTGTTCTGGGGAATCCCGTTGGCGCTGACGGTAGCTGCGATTTGGTACGCGCCGGTGATCTGGCGGCACGGTTGGCTGTTTGTCGATCAGTTTTTTATTCAACACCACTTCGCGCGCTACGTCTCAAATAAATATCATCACTGGCGACCGGTCTACTATTATCTGTTGGTTATCCCGTTGCTCGCCTTACCCTGGAGCGCCTTCCTAATTGACGGACTCCTGCAAGCCGGAAGACGGTCCTGGCGGGCAAAAGCTCCGGCGAGCGATCGTCCACACGATCGCCTGGATACAGTCCTCGTCTTCGCGCTAGCGTGGTTCTCATTCCCGTTGCTCTTCTTCAGTTTCGCAAACTCAAAACTTCCTGGTTACATACTTCCGGTGTTACCAGCGGCCGCACTGATAGTCGGCGAACAACTGAGGCGCGCGAGTTCCGAACATAAAAACAGCAACTGGGCAGTCAAAACAACTGCAGCCCTTTGCCTGTTTTTCGCGATTGGCGCGCTCGGCTACGCGTGGATCGCAAGGGATTTGCCGGTTGGGTGTGCGTTTCTCCTTGAAGCGCCGCTGTGTATTGCCGGAGGTTTCGCGATCCTTTTGCCTCGCAAGACAGCGGCGACAATCCTGGTGATTGCCGGTGCGACCTTCGCCGTTTTGATAGTGGCCTTGCGTTGTGCAGCCCCGGGAGCAGCGGATCTCGAATCTTCCAAACGGTTGCTCCAGCTCGCAGATGCACGCGGATATTCGCGGGCCGTCGTCTATGGTATGCGGCGGAGCGATCGCACACCTGAGTTTTATGCCGCCGGCCGCGTTGTTTACGGCGCCGACGGTGAGCCAATTATGTATGAAGAACCGTCCCCTGTGATTGACGAGAGCAAAAGGCGTGGAGAAGCTGTTTTGGCTTTCGTGCCACTCGAAGAGGTGAGCCGGCTAACCGGAATGGCTTCGGCACAAACAGATGTAATCGGAAACAATGGTCGGTACGCAATCGTTGCCGTTCGCGGGCGTTGAAGACTCGGACGCGACCCCGAGCGCGAGTGAAAGGATTACTTAAGAAAGACTGTGGCACTGATCACATCAGAACCGAGAGCGGTAGCGACCGGCCATAGACGCAACTTGAATAGGCATTCATTCGACCAGTCGCGATTTCAGTTGAGTGTCGAGCCGGTCGCTACCGCTCCCGGTTCTGATGTTAGGCATTCATTCAACGCAGGTTCTTCACGAAGAAGTCTATCACCGGGCGATCGTAGCCTTCACCCTGCTCGCCAGTTGCTGAGGGTAGCGTAAAGCCGGTCAAGGGCAAGTCAGTTTTTGTTTCAAGATTCTGCGGGTTTGGAAAACAGCGCTGGAGAGATTTAGTCGAGTCGCGCAGATAACCAGCGTCGGCACCCGCCAGTAAAAGCACTTGCGGGGTCCCGAGTGCTACCGCCAGCTCGCAAGAACTTTTGTTGTCATATCGCCCCAGAAAATAAAGCCGAGTGGCGATACGAGTCGGAAGCAATATCGCGCCGGTGTTCACACCAACATTGGTAAGGACTGCCGCGTTGACCAACTCATCGGGACTTTGGGGTACCGAATCGAGCACCAGGACCTGAACGCTCGCATCCTGAGTCGCAGCCCGCATCGCCGCATAAGCGCCCAGCTCCACTCCGTAGATTCCGACGCGTTCTCCAATAAGCTGGCTGTGGCGCTCACCTTTCAAGGATCGGAGGAAGTCCAGCGCAGCCAGTACGTCATCTCCTTCGCTGCTGCCAAAGGAAGTCCATTTAACCGGTGGGTTCAGTCCATGGCCTCTCAGATCAGGCCAGAGAACCGTAAAGTTGGTAGCCTCGTTCACTTTCATCCCGAGATTGAACAGAAGGGAACGGTCGCCGCCATACCGGTGCAGGAAGATGACGGCGGGTGCTCCTTCCGAGCCTCGGAGAAGCCAGCCGCGAGCCGCAGTGTCATCACGGTTTCGCCAGGTTTCATCACTTACTTTAAGCGCTCGGGCCGTTCCGCTGATTTGTGCGAATCCTTGTGGAGTGACGAGATGAGAACGCCGCGGTGGGCGTGTAATGCCGTAGACAATCGAAGCCAGCGCAACAAGCAGCGCCACTAACAGAATGATCAGGATCGGCAGCAGCAACTTGAAGATTTTCTTGCCGAATCGTCGTCGGATGGCCATGAGATAAGGGATGAAGGACGAGGGCTGAATGATGGATAAGGAAAACCGGTCTTTGGTCAATCCTGTTCTGAGCCCATCCCTACATCGGCAGTGCTAATTCCTTTCTTTCCTCACGCGAGCGTAGTCTTCAGGGGTGTTGATGTTGTCAAAAAAATGATCCGCACCCCCCAGACTCGAGAGTTCAGCAAATGATACCCAGCGTGTTTCCACTGATTGTAACAGAGCAATGGGTTTTCGCTCCCCGGATTTGATTAGTCGCTCGGCACGGCCCAGGCAGGGTTCAACGCGATAGAGCGCGCAAAGAGGCTGAGGTATCCCGTCGACTTGTACCGGCGCGACGGCATCAAAGTCTTCGCCCAGAGTCCGGAGTTGGGCAAAAAGTTCCCTGGTTACGAAGGGAAAATCGCACGCAACAATCAGCGCCCACACGGCGGAACAAGCAGCAAGCGCGGCGTGTACACCGCCGAGTGCCCCCCATTGCGGATAAACGTCCGGAATGGTCGGAAGATTCACCTGGCGTTCATCCGCAGTCGGGTTGTTGCCAACAACTGTTACTGAAAGTGTGACGGGGGACAGTTCAGCGGCAATGCGTTCGACAAAGCTCCGCCCCTCGAGCATTAGACGCGACTTGTCAGTTCCCATGCGGCGCGACTGTCCGCCGGTGAGGATGAAACCTGCAATCGAATCCATCGAGATAGCCTACTATTTGCGAGTTAATCGGAGAGTCAACGGAAAACGTGGCAACTTAGCACGCGAATATTCCCTGAGCAAGAGGAACGTTTTTACTGCCTGGCGCGTCTAAGACTTGCGCTCAGACGATAAGGGTCCCTGACCCAGGTCGAAAGTGAGCAGGCACCAACAACGAACTACCTTGACCGGTCTCAGAGTGAAAGCTATAGTCGCCTTGGGCATTGCCGGCAGCGGGCACAGGTCTCAGGCAGTAAAAGTAAGAGGTTATTCTTAATGAAAAGTTTGGCAAAATTTCTTCTCATTGCGGTCGTCATCGCGGTGACCAGTGGCGGATCCGCCGCGCAGAAGCCGGTGGCTGATGGGGGCACCAAAGACGCTCGCCTGTTCGCGCTCGAGGATTTGCGTCCAGGGATGAAGGGGACGGCGCGGACTGTGTTTGCGGGAACGGAGCCGCAGGAGTTTGGGGTGGAGATACTCGGCGTGTTGCCGGGTTTTCCCGGACCGCGGCAGTCGGCAATCATAGCCAAACTAACCGGCGCAAACGTTGAGAAGACCGGCGTCTTCGCCGGTATGTCAGGCTCGCCGGTTTACATCGACAATCGCCTTGTCGGCGCTATCGCCTTCAGTTTTCCGTTTTCCAAGGAACCGATCGCGGGCATCACTCCTATTCAGCAAATGATCGACATCTTTGAGAAAGGCTCGGCCAGCCAAACGCAACACCCAAAGGAACCGCGCGCCGTTTCGTTTGCCCAGCTTGCATCCACTGAATGGAAAGCAATCTTGCCGAAACCGGCTATCGGTTCGACTTCGCTTATTGCTCCGGTGTCTGAAGGCTCTCTGCTGCTGCCACTCATGGGTCAACAAATGACTCCGATCGCCACGCCGATGGTGTTCAGCGGTATCAGCCAGGAATCGCTGGCCATGTTTGCACCACAGCTCACGGCCAACGGACTGCTCCCGGTTTCGGGTGCCGGAGGCTCCGCTGGTATCACTCCGCTGGCAAAAGCCAATGAGAAAACGCTAACACCCGGAACGTCTATCAGCGTGCAGTTGGTTCGCGGTGACTATTCCATCGCCGCTTCCGGCACGGTTACGTTTCGAGACGGCGATCGGATCTATGCGTTTGGCCATCCGTTTTTGAGTCTCGGCGCTTCGGATATGCCGATGAGCGAGACTGCGGTGGTCACAGTTATTCCGAACGTAAACAATTCTTTCAAGTTGTCAGTTCCGGGTGCGATGATGGGCTCGATTTCTCAAGACCGCGCCTCCGGTGTTTTCGGTCAATTGGGTCAGGCGCCGAAGATGATCCCGGTGAAGATCAACTTGCACACGAGCCGCGATCGCAGCGAAACCTATTCCTATGAGATCGCGAACGACTCATTCTTAACACCGTTACTACTGAACATCACGGTCTTCAATACCATTACTTCCAGCGAGCGTGCCCTGGGCGATTCCACGATCACGATCAAGGGGGCTATCAATGTTAAGGGGCAGGAACCGATCGAAGTAGATCGCCGCTTTTCCGCCGGCAACTCGCCTATCCTCGCCGCCGGGTCAGTCGCCGGACCAATCAGCTCGCTGCTGGGCAGCGGCTTCGACGATGTTCAGATCGAAGGTGTGACGCTCGACATTTCCTCCACCGACACCAAGTATGCCGGCACGCTCGAACGAATCGCGCTCAGCAAAACTGAAGCGCGCCGCGGCGAACAGATCGAGATTCAAGCCTATGTCAGGACGGAATCCGGGAAGCAGTTTGTGCAGCGCATCCCGGTGCAAATTCCCGAAGATGCCACTCCGGGTCAGTTGCTCGTTTTCGTCGGTGATGGGGGTGCGCTTCAGGAAGGTTCTGCCGCCAGAGCGTTTGTGCCACAGGATTTGAGACAGCTGGTGCAAGCGATAAACAAAGTGAAGAAGAGCGATCGACTCTACGTGAAACTCTTTCGTATCACTCCCGGCGCAGTTATCGGTACCAGTGAACTGCCAAACCTGCCTCCGTCTGTAGTGGCTACGCTCAACAGCGACAGAAACTCAGGCGGCTACACGCCTACGGTATTGTCAGCAGTTTATGAGATGGAGTTGCCACCGGCGGAATTTGTAATTTCGGGACAACAATTAATTGGTCTCGACATAGTGCCCTAAGGAACCTTTTGACTTACGCGTACTGCGCTGGAACGGCCCCTCTGCTCTCGCTTTGGCCTAATACCCAGCCTTGGCGTTGTGATTGATCGGCAGACCCCATCCTGGAGCGTCTTTGGACGTCTTCCGTATGCGATTGATCCGATGGATTTCCGGTCTGAGGCGTCTGGGGTATCGGTCCCGGATTGCTCTCGCCGCCGCTTTAGCCCTGTCCCTGGTGATTTTCCTTTACCCCTTCAAGACCACGACGTTGCCACAGTGGAGTCTTCGCGTTGTTGATGATGCCGGCGCACCGGTGCGCGAAATCAATGTCACAGAACACTGGCAGCATTACCTGCTGGAATCTTCAGGGCATGAGGAAGCGCAAACGACCAACCGGGACGGGCGCGTAAGCTTTGACCTACGCAGCATCAGAGCCAGCCTGGCTGGTCGGCTATTCGCGCGGATCAGTAAGATTGCGAGACAGGGTGATCGCGGCCGGACAGACCCCTATGGAGCCGTTGTGGTATGGGGGAGTAAGAATCACGCGACGACCGTTGCAGTCTATCAAGAGAAAGAGATACCGCAGGCTGAAATCCGCGTGCAACGCTTGCGATGAGACTTGAGCAGCAGCTCAATAAGCATGACCGGGCAGATTCTTGTAGTTGAACGTGATTGCAAGTATCCGCTCGCTACCGCTAGACGCGGTTCCGCAAATAAGGCGAGCAACCAGGGTTCAGAGCTTATTGACGAGAAAGAGAAACCGCCCTTTTGACTGCGGCATTAGCTCGGCCTTGCTGGCAAAGCCCAGGTTTTCGATCCTTCGCTCCAATCGCTTTCCGCCAAAAAGTAATAGCGTAGCTTTCGCCGGCGTCCATTCCAATAGGCGGGGAAGCATTTCTTCAAAGCGCTCCAGGGCACGACAGGTAACAAAGCCAACCGCCGGTGGAGCGACATTTTCAAAGCGCTCGGCAAGCACGGTGGCCTGTTTGGAGGTCGCAGTCTTAGACAGTGCTTCACGAAGAAATACTGCTTTCTTTTGCGAGGCCTCGATTAGAACGGCACGAATGTCAGGCCTGACGATCAGGCAGGGAAGGATAGGCAATCCGGCTCCCGCGCCGACCTCAGCGACAAGGGCGTCATCCGGCAGATATTTGAGTAAGAGTAGGGATTCGAGAATATGGCGCGTCGCAAACTCTTGAGGTGAACAGGGGGCTACGAGGTGTACGCGCGAGTTCCAGGCGCTGAGCAATTCGTAATACTGTGACAACACTTCGAGAGCTGTGGCCGGAAGCGTCACCCCGTAAGAGGTGGCTTCGCTTTCCAGAGTTTCTCTAAATTGTCCTGTCGCAGAATCCGCATTCATTCAAGGGAAGTTTCCCCCAAAGCTACCCGGGAGCGCAAAGTTGATTTCATCTTTACGAATGACTGGCGCTTTGCCCCTTGCGGCTTCGCATGAGATTCTTTTGTTACCACCGGCGCAGAATTCGCAGAACTCAAGACTTCTATGATTGATGATCCGGCAAAGCAACACGAACGGTTGGGGCGGGCCGTCACGGCTATCGTCACGGAATACGTTGCCAGTCTTGACTCGAGAAGAGTGACGTCAGCAGCGACGCCTCAGGACCTGGAAAAGATATTTGACGAACCCTTTCCGCAGCAGGGAAAAAACATTGAAGAAATCCTGGAGCAGTTTACGAAGGACGTGCTCGCTCATGCGATGCAAGTTCCCAGCCCGCGCTACTACGGTCAGTTTAACCCCACGCCGCTACCGATCGGCGTCTGGGCTGACGCGCTGGCTTCAGCGTTGAACCAGAACGCCGGCGCCTGGCGCAATGGTCCAACATCCGCAATGATCGAGGCGCGGGTGCTTCGTTGGTTGTGTGAGCTGATTGGCTATGGGCCGGAGAGTTTCGGCGTGTTGGCCAGCGGCGGCACGGAGGCGAATCTGATTGCACTCAAGTGTGCTCGCGATGGCGCCTACCAGGCTGCTGTGCCTCACGGTTTGCGATCCGCGCCCGGCGACCTGACGGTCTACGCCTCCGAGCAGTGTCATTTTTCGATCGAGCGGAGCGTTGACATCCTCGGCCTGGGACGAAAGAGTCTGCGCAAGATTGCCACGGACGAAGAATTTCACATCAGCACAGATGCGCTGCAAAAGCAGATCGAGGCAGACCGCAAAGCAGGCTGCACGCCTTGTTGCGTAATCGGAATTGCCGGCGCCACCTCGACTGGAGTGCTTGATCCTCTGGCAGAGTTGGCGGCGATCGCGCGAAAGAATGATTGCTGGTATCACGTAGACGCGGCCTATGGCGGCGCATTAGCGTTTTCGGAAAAGCATCGCGCCAAACTGAAAGGCATCGACCTGGCTGATTCAATAACCTTCGATCCGCACAAATGGATGTTTGTGCCGTTTGCCTGTGGTGCAGTGCTGGTGCGTGACGGCGGCAGCATACTCCGCGATTCGTTTGATATCACGCCGGAGTATCTGAACGAAGATCGTGGTGGCGTGGATGTAGAGTTTGACTTTTTTCGCTACGGCCAAATGGGTACGCGTCGTTTCAATTCCCTAAAACTCTGGATGGCGCTGAAATTCATGGGTAGGGAAGGCTACGCGAAGGTCATCGAGCATCAGATAGAACTGACAGACTATCTGGCAAGGCGCATTGATGAGTTGACCGATTTCAAAGGGGTCGGCCAGGTTGAGACGGCGGTTTGTTGTTTCAAATTTCAGCCGGTGGGTTTAGCCAATATCGATGGCGTCGAACAAGATCGTTTACAACAGCGACTGCAACAGAAGATCGAGCGAAGCGGTGAAGCCTGGATTACGACGACGGTGCTCAATGGGCGCCGGGTACTGCGCGTGAACATTAATAGCTTCCTGACCGAGCGTCGTCACATCGATGATTTGGTAGAATTGCTCCAGCGCATGAGCAAGGATCTCGTTTAAGGTAACTGACTGATGTATTTTAGAAATCATTTACTAGCCGCTGGGCTTCTGCTGATCTTCTTTTCCGCTGGCGAAATCAATCGCGCCCATGCCCAGGGCGACTCACCGCGTTCACTTCCCGCGGTTAGATCGCAGGCTGAGTTTGACTCGCTGGCTGTAACCTACGATCCGGACACTCCCTATGCGTTGCCGCACGTGCTCTTTGTTATCGATCGCAAAGATCAGAACAAGGTCTATTACGTCAACACGAAGCGTTATGCATTTCACAAGGACTTTGTAAACGGAACTTATCTTTCGCTCGAACGCGGTCGCGAGTTTTTTGAGAACAATTATCTAAAGGCCAATCGCCGTTTCGTTCTCGGCACCATCGCTTATCAAACGCCGCTGAAGCGATGGACGTTTGAGTTCTGGGAAGGCGATCTGATTACCGCGGATCAGATCAAGCTCACTGCCGATGTGATTAAGGCGAGCTTTTTCGCTCCCTGCGCCTATAAACCAAGTTCAACTCGCCAGGATGATGAATCCCGTAAAGTCGCGGGACTCGAGCGCGTTTTGCAAAGCGACATCGCCAAAGAACAGGAGTATCAGGCGCTTAACGTAGCCAAAGGCTTGGGCCGGATTCATGTCATTCCCAAACTCGACGAGCACGTTGAAATTGGCTTCAACGAAATACTCGTGCTCGATGAAGTGCCGGTTCAACTGCCACCGGTCGCGGGCGTGATAACCTCGCATCCCTCGACCCCGCTTTCGCACATTAACCTGCTGGCAAAAGGCTGGGGTATTCCAAACGCGTACATAAAGAATGCGCAGACGTTATTGAAACAGTATGACGGTTGGTGGGTAGCGTTTGAAACCAAGCGCGATGGTTACACGATCAAACGCGCCGACATGGATCAGTTGCGCGAATATCAACGCCGGCTGGCGCAACGCCTCGACGTGATGAAGCCGCGCTTCAACCTTTCCGAGACGCGTCTGCTCGGTCTTGCTCAGCAGCGATCGCAATCGGCGATAGCTTATGGAGGCAAGTCGGCCAATTTGGGCGAAGTGATGAGCGCGCGCTTACCCGGCATCGTTGTTCCCAATGGCTTCACGATCCCTTTCTACTACTACGACCAATTCCTGCAAGCGAACAAATTGGACGATGCAATCTTTGCGCTGCTGAACGATCAGAAGTTTGTCCACGATCCGGCCTACCGGCGCGAGCAACTCGTCAATCTGCGCGAGCGCATCAAACAGGGAAAATTTGATGAGGCCCTGCGCGCTCAGATTCTCCGCCGCGTGCATCGAGAATTTCCCGGCAGGGGTTTGTTTGTCCGCAGCTCTTCCAACTCGGAAGACTTGCCAAACTTCAGCGGCGCCGGGTTGTACACGACAGTTCCCAATGTTCGGGACGATCAGCAGCTTATCGACGCCATCAAAACTGTCTGGGCATCGCTTTGGAATGCCGAGGCCTACGAAGCGCGCGAGCGCGCCGTCATCGATCATTCAAAGATCTTCATGGCCGTGCTGATCCAGGAGGGCATCAATTCGGAGAGCTCCGGCGTCATGATCACTGCCGATCCCTTCGATAAGGACAACAAAGGAGCGATCTACATCAGTGCCAAGCGCGGGCTGGGAATCAAGGTAGTCGAGGGCAAGAAGGTCGCCGAGCAGATAATTTTTCGTCAGCGCGCCAACGCGGTGCAGGTGCTGACACGCTCGGACGAGGATAGCCTGCTCACGTTTGATGAGCATGGCGGCGTCAAGGAGGTTGCAATAACAGGCGAACGGGTTGTTTTAACTGATAGCGTGATTCGGCGATTGGTAACCGCTGCAACGGCGATCAAGCGCGTGTTTGGCAGTCGCGATCAGGACATTGAGTGGGCCTACATGAAGGGACAGATCTACATTGTTCAGTCGCGACCGTTTATTGCGGGTGGGTAGCGAAAACTCTGAACCTTTTTCGCTCGTAGATGTGTTACAGAACCATGAGCGGACCGAGGGTCCCCACGCGGGCAGCCCGCGTGGGGTGGTGGTAGCAACTGCATGCGAGCACTCAACCTAAATAATGTTTGTGGCTACGGGCTCGATCATTAACATGGGTGGATATCGAACGCTGACTCTAGCATCCGGTCGCTACCGCTCAGGGTTCTGTAATGGCCCATTTCTGATGTGGGATTAGTTATCTGTGACCAGGCGATCTCGGATAACCAATACAATATGACGACCGACAAGATCTTCGTTGAGGGCATTCTTAATGGCCACGTCGCGTTTGTAACTGGCGGCGGCACCGGTATCACCGGCGGCGTGGCGCGGGCGCTGGCTGAAGCGGGGGCCTCGGTCGCCTTAGTGAGTCGTAAGCTGGAGCACCTCGAACCGGCGGCCAAGGCTATCAATGATGCGCGCGCTGATAACCTGCACATGGGCGAGGCCTTTGCTGTTGCCGCGGATGTTCGCAATTTTGAAGAGATTGAGGAAGCGATTCTGGCCGCGGTGGTGCGTTTCGGTAAAATCGATATCGTAGTCAACGGCGCGGCCGGAAATTTTCTGTCGCCCGCCGAAGCGCTATCGCCAAACGGTTTTGGAACCGTGGTGGACATTGATCTCAAAGGGACTTTCAACGTTTGCCGCGCCGCATTTGCTGAACTCAAAGAGCATCGCGGCCAAATTCTAAACATCAGCGCCACGCTCCATTACCTTGGCACGCCGATGCAGCTCCACGTTTCCGCCGCGAAGGCCGGCGTGGATGCGCTCACGCGCAACCTGGCGGTTGAGTGGGGACGCTATGGTATTCGAGTGAACGGGATCGCGCCCGGACCGATTGAAGACACGGAAGGCATGAAGCGTCTCGTTCCGGAGCCGGTTAAAGAAAAACTACTCAAGAATGTTCCACTGGGCCGCTTCGGCCGCATCAGCGACATCGAGAAGGCTGCGTTGTTTCTTTGTTCAGACGCCGCGAGCTTCATCAATGGAGCGGTCGTGGTCGTAGACGGCGGACAGTGGCTGGCAGCGACGAAGTTTGTTTGAGCCAGCTTATCAAAACCGGATTCGGTAGCGACCGGGTGGTTCACGAAACAATCAAGCAACAAAGGAAACACAAATACGGAACCGGGAGCAGTAGCGATCGGGTCCGGCGACGATACAAACAAACGACAAGGCAACACAAATAGAGAGCAACGAGTCAACTACGAAAATACACATGCATCAGGAAACACAAATGCTGAGGGGTTGGATCAGCCTTGAAATAACCAAGCCGGCTGCAAGAGCCTCGATTGCTGGATTCGCCCATTCATACCTTGCCGTTTATCCTGCGCGCGACCCGGTCGCTACTGCTCCCGGTTCTGTATTTGTTGACCCACGGCGGTTGTTCCTTCGTTTCATCCGTCATTTGGGGTTCGCTGCGGCTTGTACTATGGCGCTGGCGATCTCCGCTGGCGCGCAAGACCCGGTGAGCGGTGTGCCGCGGGCTGATAATACAAAGAAGGCCAACGCCCGCCCCGTCGAAGCAACTCCGAACGCGCCCGAACCCTTTGATGGAGCGTCTGTAGAGAAGATGGCAGCGCACTGCGTCAGCCTCGAAACCGAGCTCGGTGCAATTGAGATTGAAACGATTCCCGAGGTTGCGCCTGAGAGTGTGCGCAGCTTTCTCAATCTTGCCGCCACCGGCGCACTCGACACAACAACCTTCAGCCGCGTTGTGAAGGACTTCGTAATCCAGGGAGGCAATCTCTCAACCAGTGAAAAGTGGGGATTTGACCTGGCAAGGAGAATGGCGCGCAAACTTCCCGACGAGCCGGGCCTGGTTAAGCATGTTCGTGGCATCGTCTCGATGGCGCGGCCCGAACAAGCAAACAGTGCCACGACGAATTTCTTCATACTCGTCGGCGATGGCCACCATCTGGATGGAAAATTTTCCGCGTTTGGCCGGGTAACTAAAGGCATCGAGGTTGCGGATGCAATCAATAAGGCGCCAGCGGAAGGCGAGAAGCCGACTAAGCCGGTGCGCATCAATCGCGCGCTCGTGGCCCCGTGCAAGAAATGAACCGAGTACTAAAAACTTTAGGCAAGAGGAGAAAATGTGGCGCCAGGATTCTACTGGTTTGTGTTTTCTTCAGTCTCTCGGGTTGCGGGCAGCCAGCAATCAGGAAGACTACGCCAGGAGCAGCTAAACAGTTTCTGAAGTTGCGCGGGTACGAGTTCGACGGGAAGTCGTTCCTGTCGGCCGCTGCAGCGAATGACGTGATGGCCGTTAATGGGTTTATCGCCGCCGGTATGGATCCGAATATTCGCGATGAAAGCAGTGGTGCGTCGGCACTCATTTCTGCTGCCTGGCACGGCGATGAAGAAATTGTCACGGCTCTTTTGCAGGGCGGCGCCGACGTCAACGTGAAAGACAATGCCGGGTACACGGCAATCCTGCGCGCTATACAAAACAAGCAACACGAGATCGCAGACACATTGCTGGTCCAGCCCAGGCTTGATTTGAATGTACAGGGATCAAATGGGGAAACGGTCCTGATGAGTTACGTTTGGCGCGAGGAGGAAAACACGGTTAAGAACCTTCTCGAACGAGGCGCCAATCCCAACCTTAGCGATGATGACGGCGACACCGCGCTGCATGGTGCGGCTCAACGCGGCAACGTGAACATCCTGCGGCTGCTCCTCAACGCGGGTGCCTACCCCAACACTAAAAACAAGCTTGGAGGAACAGCGCTGATGTGGGCGGGCGTTTACGGCCACGAAGAGGTGGCCAGGATGCTCATCGAAAAAGGCGCCGATCCTGCCTTGAAGGATGAGGACGGCATGACTGCGTCTGCCTGGGCGGCCAAAAACAAGAGGGACGATATGGCCCGTTTACTGCGCGATGCAGAGAAAAAGCGTTAGCGATTGCATCAGCTCAGAGGAGGACCGACATTCCTATCTGTCCCTCTGGTCTGTCTCGTGAAATCGAAAAGGGACAGACTGGAAAGTCTGTCCCACTGGCAAACACCCAAGTCTAAAACTCCCAATGCTCAATAGCGTTCTGCGCCATCAATTAACCCGCCTGCTAAACCGCGAGAATCTTAATCGCCGGGAAGCGGGAGAACTCCTGGAGGCAATGCTCGCGGACGATGCCACCGACGCTCAGATTGCGGCGACGCTGGTCGCATTGGCGGCAAAGGGAGAAACCATAGAAGAGCTTGCCGGAATGGCTGGAGTTCTGCGCCAGCGCGCGGTCCGAATCAGTTCCTGTCATTCAGCGTTCATTGATACCGCCGGGACTGGCTCGAGCCGGGCAAAAACTTTCAACGTTTCAACCGCGGCGGCATTTGTAATTGCTGGAGCGGGGCTTCCAGTCGCGAAGCACGGCAATCGCGCGGCCAGCAGCAAGTCGGGAAGCGCGGATGTGCTGACCGCCCTGGGTGTGAACGTGTCAGCGCTCACAAAAGTCACTGAAGCCTGTCTAAACGAAATCGGCATCTGTTTTATGTTTGCGCCGCTCTATCACGGCGCCACCGCGCGCGTCGCAAGCATTCGTCGCGAGCTTGGCATTCACACGACATTCAACCTGCTTGGGCCCTTGAGCAATCCGGCCGGCGCGCCCAGACAAATCATCGGCGTTTGGCGCAGGGATCTGGTTGAGCCCCTGGCGAACGTGCTGGCGGCACTGGGAACCGAACGCGCCTGGGTGGTGCACGGTGAAGATGGCCTTGATGAGATTACGCTCGCGGGCAAGACGTTCGTGGCTGAAGCTCAGGATGGAAAAGTCAATACGCTTGAGCCAGGGGTTAAGACATTTGAGATCGCGCCGGAGGATTTTGGATTATTCCGTGGAGTGCTCGATCATCTTCGCGGTGGCGACGCGAAAGGGAACGCGCGCATCATTCGCGACGTGCTTACGGGCGAGCGACGTGATGAAGCAAGGGCGTTGGTTGTGGTCAATGCCGCGGCGGCATTGTTCGTTGGTGGCAGGGCGCAGGCGCTGCACCAGGCAGCGGGATTGGCGGAACAGAGCATTGACAGCGGTGCAGCGCGCACGAAACTGGAACAATTGATTAAGGCGACTAATGACTAGGCTCAAGCTTTAAATGGATTTGCTTTCCGAGATCATTGCGAGTAAACGGCTGCACATCGAAGCGGCGAAGCGGGCTGTTCCGATTGAACCCATCCGCAAGAGGGCAGACGACACGCGAAATGGCGCCAAGCGCCATGCTTTGTCAGTCGCGCTCAGCAACGGGGAGGGCATAAACATCATCGCCGAATTCAAGCGGCGTTCGCCTTCAAAAGGTGTGATTCGCGAGAATGCCAACGCGGCGACAATTGCGCGTAGTTATAACTCAGCTGGCGCCGCAGCTATCTCTGTGTTAACTGAAGAGAAGTATTTCGCCGGCTCGCTCGATGATCTGTGTGCGGTTCGAGAGGTAGTTTCAATTCCGATCCTGCGCAAAGATTTCATCGTCGACGAATATCAGGTGTATGAGTCGGCGGCGGCCGGGGCTGACGCGCTTTTGTTGATCGTGGCCGCGCTTGACGATAAGACGCTCGCGCGACTGCGGCGGTTGACCGAAGAAGAATTGAGCATGGACGCGCTCGTCGAAGTGCACACGAAGGAAGAGCTGGATAGAGCAGTCGCAAACGGAGCTAAACTAATCGGAGTTAACAATCGCGATCTGCGGACGTTCGCTGTTTCAACTGAAACTTCCGCGCAGCTTGCGCGGTTTGCGCCCGCGGACGCCGTCCTTGTCAGCGAAAGCGGGCTTACTCCGGATGAGGTGCGGAGGTTAAAAGCTGAAGGCTACCAGGGTTTCTTGGTAGGCGAGGCTTTAATGCGCGCTGCGGATCCGGGTAGGCAGCTACAGCTCTTCCGGAATTCCGTTTAGAAGGCGCACTTGTGCGCTGTGTGCGCACGCTTCGAATTTCTGACGTGCGCGGCGGCGGACAAGTCCGCTATCTAAACGGAAACTGAAATTCGGCGAGAGAATACGGATGGTGTTAGTTAAAATCTGCGGCATTACAAATCTCGACGACGCGCTCGCCGCGGCCGATGCGGGCGCTGACGCGTTAGGGTTTAATTTCTATCCGCGCAGTCCGCGCTACATCACCGCAGAAACAGCGCGGGCGATCATCGAGCGTTTGCCGGCGGCAGTGTTGACGGTCGGAGTCTTCGTGAACGAGGAGCTCGATGCTCTTGAGAAGACTGCCTCGGTGGCTGGGGTTTCAGCGTTACAGTTGCATGGGACTGAGTCACCGGAATACTGTAAGGCGCTCAAGGGTCGTCACTTAATCAAAGTCTTCGCTACGCATGCCGAGTTCGCGCCCGACACTGTACTCGATTATGACGTTCAAGCAATCATGCTCGATGCGGCTGATAAAAGGAGATTTGGTGGCACTGGCAAGGTTAGTGATTGGTCAATCGCACGGCAGACGAGAGAGCTTTTCCCGAGACTATTTCTCGCCGGCGGTTTGTCCGCGGAAAACGTCGGCGAGGCGATCGAGCAAGTGGATCCATATGCGGTTGATGCTTGCAGTCTGCTGGAGGTCGCGCCCGGTCGGAAGGACCAGGCGAAAATGTCCGCGTTCGTTGCTGCGGTGCGTAAGGCAACTGCCTGACAAGTCCGAAGGAGGCTATGGACAAGTGTCTTCGACGCGTAGCGTTGAGATGAGTTTAGCCCGGCGTTTCAACGCCGGAATAAGATTATTGGGATTCTCGTCGCATAGCGACGATTGACTCCCGCCCCATCTCAGGCGTCGCTACGCGACGCGAACATGTCTTTGGGCTTTCCCGGCCTTAAAAGGCCGGGCTAAATTCATACCAACGCTACACGTTGAAAGCCAAAGAAGGAACAGATGGCAGAAGTCGAAACACAGCCTGATGAACTAGGTCACTGGGGGATTTACGGCGGTCGTTATGTTCCTGAAACATTGATGGCGCCCCTGGAAGAACTGACCGCTGCTTACTTCATTGCGCGCGAGGATCCGGCGTTTAAGTCTGAACTGGCAACGCTGTTGAAGGATTATGCGGGCCGGCCAACACCTCTGTTCTACGCCGCACGCTTAACAGAGCACGCCGGCGGCGCAAAAATCTATCTCAAGCGCGAAGACCTGCTGCATACGGGCGCTCACAAGATTAATAACACGCTCGGCCAGGTGCTGCTGGCCCGGCGAATGAGCAAGCGTCGCGTAATAGCCGAGACAGGCGCGGGGCAGCATGGCGTGGCTACCGCAACCGTCTGCGCGCTGTTTGGCTTGGATTGCGTCGTTTACATGGGCGCCGAGGACATGCGGCGACAGGCATTGAACGTCTTTCGCATGCAACTGCTCGGCGCTGAAGTTCGCGAAGTGAACGCCGGATCGCGCACGTTGAAGGATGCGATCAACGAAGCGCTACGCGACTGGGTGGCGAATGTTGAGGATACCTATTACCTTCTGGGAAGCGCCCTCGGACCGCATCCCTATCCCCTGATAGTCCGCGATTTTCAAACTGTCATTGGCCGCGAAACGCGTGAGCAGATTCTGGAGAAGCAGGGCCGTTTACCCGACATCCTGGTTGCGTGCGTGGGTGGCGGCTCGAATTCGATCGGCTTGTTCCACCCTTTTCTCCGCGATGAATCTGTGCGGATGGTGGGCGTTGAGGCCGGTGGCCGAAGCAACGAACTGGGTCAACACGCCGCGCGCTTCAACAGGAACGGTGGCGGCCGGCCGGGCGTGTTGCAAGGCACGATGAGCTATGTCTTGCAAGATGGGAACGGGCAGATTGCGAGTACGCATTCGATCTCGGCGGGTCTGGATTATCCATCGATTGGCCCTGAACACGCGTCACTGCACGACTCGGGTCGCGTTGAGTATACGTCCGTGTCAGATACTGAAGCCCTGAACGCTTTTCAAACCCTGTCAAGGCTCGAGGGCATCATTCCGGCACTTGAGTCGGCGCATGCAATTGCACACGCAATCAAAGTGGCTGCAGAAATGAGAGGCGATCAGACCGTGATTGTGAATCTTTCGGGACGCGGCGACAAAGATGTGAATACTGTTCAGGAGAACCTGGAGTCCAGAGTTTAGAGTCAGGAGTCTTGAGTCTTGGGACGAATCGAGGATGCGTTTGGCCAGTTAAAACGGGAAGGTACGAAGGGCTTCATTCCTTTTATCACCGCCGGCGATCCCAATCTTGATACGACTGGCGAGCTGCTGGTTGAACTCGCAAACGCCGGAGCAACTGTGATCGAACTCGGCGTGCCCTTCAGCGACCCGATGGCGGATGGCCCGGTCATTCAACGCGCTTCGGAACGCGCCCTCAAGCGCGGCTTCGGGTTGCCGGAGATCTTCGCAACCACTACAAAAGCGCGCGCCCAGATTGACACTCCGCTTGTCCTTTTCAGTTACTTCAATCCGCTACTGCAATACGGCATTGATAACCTCGCGCGCGATGCCAGGCGGGCGGGTATCGATGGCATTCTGGTGACCGACTTGACTCCCGAGGAGTCCGAGCAGTTTGCCGCGACTCTGAAGTTAAATGATCTCGACATGATCTTTCTGGTTGCGCCGACGTCTACGGATGCGCGTTTACAAATGATTGCCGCACATGCAAGTGGCTTTGTATATGCCGTATCGCGGGCGGGTGTGACAGGGGCTCGCGAGAATGTGAGCCGCGAGGCAGAATTACTCGTCGCGCGCGTGCGCAGGTTCTCAAGTTTGCCCGTTGCAGTAGGGTTTGGTATCTGCAGCGCTGAGCAGGTAGAACAAACTCTAGCATATGCTGACGCAGCAGTTGTTGGTTCAGCTATTGTGGCGCAAATTGAGAAGCTCTCGACAGACCCCAATCTCGTACAGGAAACGGGGCAGTTCGTACGTAGTTTGATCTCTGCGGGAGCGAAAACAAGATGAAGCAAACTACAGAGGCCGGCTCAGGAATAGGTCGTGGGTCGGCAGTGGTAATCGTGCTTCACACACCGCGCGAAAAATGTTGGGGCGTGCTCGACGAGATTAGTCAGGCCGGAGTATTCTTGCGCGGCCTTGACCTGAATGCATTCGATGATTGGCTGAGCGCGGTAGTACATGAAGAGCCGTTTGTCGGGTTTGGCGATCTGTTCTTTCCCATGTGGCGCGTCGAGCGCATCTCCAGGGACGAAGGCTCTGGTGGAGTTCCTTCGCTTTGCGAACAGGTGGAACGACGCACAGGCCACACGCTAGAAGAGCTGTTGCGAACTGACGACAGCAAGTTAGACTGATTCGCAATTTTTAGTGGCGCAACCTCACCGTAATATCGGCGCAGAGAGGGCTGCCGTTGCGCTGCAGATCGGAAACCGAAAGCGCCAACCCTCCGGAAAATAATTGTGTTGCACGCATGAAACACTGTTCCATTCTCGCGCTGAGTGTGCTATGCTCCGCGCAATCCGACGGCGAAGAGAAGGGCGTTCGCCGGGGACTTCTGAGAAAAGGAGCGGAAGAAAGAGATGTATGTCATGGCTGAAGACCGATTCACAGTAGACCGCGGCAAGGCGATTGAAGCGGCTCTATCAGGTATTGAAAAGAGGTTTGGCAAGGGATCAATTATGCGCCTGGGTGAGCGCGAGGTCTCGGATATTCCGGCGATTTCCACCACCTCCTTGAGCCTCGACGCGGCGGTCGGAATTGGTGGCGTGCCGCGCGGACGGATTATCGAGATATACGGGCCTGAGAGTTCCGGCAAAACTACGCTTGCTCTTCATATCGTAGCGGAAGCGCAAAAAGCCGGCGGCGTGGCTGCCTACATTGACGCGGAACATGCAATGGATGCGGACTACGCCGGGAAACTTGGGGTAGACATCGACCAACTTTTGATTTCCCAGCCAGATTCCGGCGAACAGGCGCTGGAGATTGCGGAAGCGCTGGTCCGTTCGAATGGAGTTGACGTCATCGTGGTTGACTCGGTTGCGGCATTGGTCCCCCGCGCGGAGCTCGATGGCGAAATGGGCGACTCGCTGCCCGGTCTCCAGGCGCGTCTGATGTCCCAGGCCTTACGGAAACTTACGGCTATAGTCTCGCAGTCGAATACCTGCTTTATCTTTATCAACCAGATTCGCGAAAAAATAGGCGTGATGTTTGGCAATCCGGAAACAACCACGGGCGGTCGGGCGCTAAAGTTTTATGCTTCTATGCGACTGGACATCAGGCGCATTGGGGCTATCAAGGACGGAGACCGAGTTGTTGGCAACCGCACCAGGGTCAAAGTCGCGAAGAATAAAGTGGCGCCGCCTTTTCGTGAGTGTGAGTTTGACATCATGTATGGCGAGGGCATCTCGCGCCAGGGTGATGTTCTCGATCTGGCCGTCGCGCAGGGCGTTGTTGACAAGAGTGGCGCTTGGTTTTCCTACAAGGGCGATCGCCTTGGCCAGGGACGGGAGAATTCGAAGCAGTCATTGAAAGAGAATCCGGAACTGCTCAAACGTATTGAGCGGGAAGTAAAGGTAAAACTCGGCATGCCTGTTCGCGAAGAAAAGCCCGAAGCTGCTGCGAACGCGAAAGCCGCTACAGCTGACAAGAAGTAGAAATTAACTTGAACTACAACCGGCGTTCGGCGGCGGGATTTGACCACCCGCGGCCGAGCGCTTGTTTATTGTCTCGCTTTTACTGCTTTACAGGTCGACGGTCTGAACGGATAATCCGCCGCGGTAGGTAGGACAGACATTTCTGTCTGGCCAATCTGTTAATTGAATTCCAGACCGGCAAGAATGCATGTCTTAAACCGACAGGCAACACCTTTCCTTCTGCTATGAAATCGATTCTCATCAAAGGTGGAACGCTCGTAACGATGGATAGCCGGGACGCCATCGTGCGGGGCGATCTGCTGATCCGCGATGGCCGCATCACGAGCCTCGGCGAAACAGCGCAGACAGCCGACATCGTTATCGATGCCGTTGGTTGCGCCGTTATCCCAGGTTTTATTCAAAGCCATATCCACCTTTGCCAAACACTATTCCGTGGCGCTGCCGATGACCGGCTGCTGCTCGACTGGCTAAAGAAACGCGTGTGGCCTATGGAAGCAGCCCATACTGCTGCCTCCGTAAAAGCTTCGGCCAGGCTTGGCGTTGCCGAGCTGATCAAGGGCGGCACGACGTGCGCCCTGACTATGGAAACTGTGAACCACACGGAAGAGGTTTTTAAGGTGGTTGAAGACTCGGGATTCCGCGCGACAGTTGGCAAGTGCATGATGGACAAAGGCGACGAAGTGCCAAGTGCTTTGCATGAAGAGACCGAAACTTCAATCAAAGAGTCGTTAGCGTTACTTGAAACGTGGCATGGCAAAGCTGAAGGTCGAATACGTTATTGCTTCGCACCGCGGTTCGCGCTTAGCTGCACGCGCGAGCTGCTTGCTCGTGTCGCTCAACTGGCAAGAGAACGCCATGTCCTGGTCCACACTCATGCGTCGGAAAATAGAAATGAGTGCGCCCTGGTTGAGAGCGAAACTGGTCTGCGAAATGTTGCTTATCTCGATTCACTCGGATTGAGCGGTCGCCATGTCGTGTTGGCCCATTGCGTACATCTCGATGCAGCGGAGCTCGAGACACTCGCTAAGACGCGTACTAATGTTGCCCACTGTCCGTCGTCGAATTTGAAGCTTGGCTCCGGTATTGCCGAAATTGCGAGGATGCTCGATCAAGGAGTTTCAGTTTCGCTTGGTGCAGACGGAGCTGCTTGCAACAACCGTCTCGACATGTTTACGGAGATGCGGAGCATGGCATTGTTACAAAAGTCCTTGCACGGTCCGGATGTGATTCCAGCGAAGCAGGCTCTGCGCCTTGCCACAATCGGCGGCGCTAGAGCGTTGGGTTTGGAAAAGCAGATTGGATCTTTGGAAGCCGGCAAGCAGGCCGACGTAGCGGTAGTTAATCTGCGCTCTCTACATTCGTCGCCATACCAGGATCCAGTCTCGGCCCTTGTCTACTCTGCTCAAACCTCTGACGTTCAGAGCGTCGTGATTGATGGACAGATAGTAATGAAAGACAGAGAACTGCTTACCATGGACGAAAGAGCTGTGATTGAGGATGCAAGTCGCGCGGGAACTGAGTTAATCAATCGGGCTGGTATACGCGTGTGAAATGAGAATTACTCTGAAACGAACGGGAAAAAGTGAGCCTTAAAAAAGCTGTGCCAGCTCGAAGGTAGCGACTGCGGGGGGCGCGATCGGCGGCCGAGCTGGCACTGGCGGGCACTTTCAATTTTGAATCGGATGTCGTCTTTCAACTGGACTGACGTTTGGGCGCCAACCCCATCCTCAACGACTGGGATTATACACCTACCCGACAATCAGTCAACGAAATTTTGTGACTAATCTGACAAACTCGGGTTTTGGCCGCCGTCTAACTCTTTGACCGGGCAGTCTGGGGTGAGGTACCGAGATTTTCCGAAGTTAATGCGCCCTGGAGCTGTTAGGCTCATGGTAGTAAGAGGGCATTATGCCAGGAGAGGCGTTATCCAAAGCGTTCGCTTTAGCCATTAGCAGAACCGAAACATTACGCTTGTTACGGGCCTCCCTTTGTAGCCTTTGTGCTTCGGCTCTATTTCCCTGTTTTAGCAGATTACGCGCCACTTCCAACATTGTCGTGGATTCCCGGAGGGCCGCCATCGCCTGCTCGCGGAGCGACCCTGACCGTGGGTTACTCATCATAATTCCCCCGCACGTTTTATTATCGAACAATCTCGTCGGGTCTCTGGGCTATATCGCAAAGTGCATACCGTAAACGCCAAAAGCCGCATTGTTTTTCCTCGCCTTAACAGGGTTCAAGGATTGAATCAGGACAGCCAGCGTTTCTTGAAACTGTGTTTGACGTTCTTTTCTCAACTACCTATACTACGCGGTCTTTCCTTTACCCAACGGCCAGGTAGCTCAGTTGGTAGAGCGCGGCCCTGAAAAGGCCGGCGTCGGCGGTTCGATTCCGTCCCTGGCCACCA
>Ga0137403_10001610_pt1 | contig 28342 bp, 22 predicted proteins | sample CZOMad2_1_16fung_FD_122057 | JGI IMG/M metagenome (GOLD analysis project Ga0137403, IMG submission 122057) | Vadose zone soil fungal communities from Angelo Coast Range Reserve, California, USA - CZOMad2_1_16fungal (Hybrid Assembly) | ecosystem: Environmental > Terrestrial > Soil > Vadose zone... | reverse complement strand
TAGCAGCGTGAGCAACCCCGCCAGCCGCCGGTCGGTCGTGCCCGGTAAGGATTCCTGAGCCATGTGGATCTCGCCGCATCCCTGTGCGTCGCCTAAGCTTACGTTTCCTCGAAGCCGTCCACAAGCTGGCTGAGGTTCGCGGCCGGCGCCGAGTGTGTGAGCATCCCGGAAGAAAGAAAGTCAGCGCCTGCTTCTGCGTATTCGCGCGCGTTGTCGAGAGTGATTCCCCCGGAAATTTCGATCACACATTCCGCGCGAATTCCGCGAGCGATCTTCACGCACTCCGCGGCGCGTTGCGGCGTCATATTGTCCAGCAAGACCGCTTCAGCGCCGGCCCCGAGCGCTTCGCGCAATTCCTTCTGATCGCGAACCTCGATCTGCACCGGCAACGGTCCGGGCCCGACGACCTCTGGGTCTAGTCCGGCTGCATCGTACGCGCTGGCCGCTCGCGGCGCCGGCACTTTGGGCGAGGCATAGGTATGCGCCTTGTCCAGCGCCGCTTTGATTCCCCCCGCCAAGGCAATGTGGTTTTCTTTTAAAAGAATGGCGTCATAGAGGCCGATGCGATGGTTGCTGCCGCCGCCCGTCTTGACCGCATATTTTTCCAGCGCCCGCAGGCCGGGCGTGGTTTTTCTCGTATCCCGAATGCGCGTTCTCGTTCCCGCCAGTTGCTCTACGAACCGCCGCGTCAGCGTTGCAATTCCGCAAAGATGCGCCAGAAAATTCAGCGCCGTCCTCTCGCCGGAAAGAATTGCCCGGGCATTTCCCTTGATGCTCACGATCTTCGCGCCGGCTTCCACAAACGACCCATCGTTATGCAGGCAGGTGACTTCGATCTCCGGATCCAGCGAGCGGAAGACCCTTTCCGCCATCGGCAGGCCTGCGCAAACGAGCGTCTGCCTGGCGAGAATGTGAGCCACTGCTGACGCTCGCAGTGGAACCACCGCTGCTGTCGTCGCGTCTCCTGAGCCGAGATCTTCTTCCAGCGCTCGCTTCAGAAGGTCATCAATGTAGGGCGAATTCCAATCCATGGGATCCCCAGGAGCTATGAATTTTGATCGAGCTGATCGAGACGATCCTGCAGTTTCTTGAGTTCGACGCGTTGCTCCGCGAGTGTAGCTTCCAGCCCTGTAATGATTTTCTCCGGTGCACGGCTTCGGAACGTCTCATCTCCGAGCTGCTTTTCCTTCGAGGCGATGGCTTTCTGCAATCCTTCAATCGCTTTTTCCAGCCGCGCCTTCTCCGCTGCCGGATCAACCGCGTCGGAATAGGCGATGCGTACATCAAACGTAGCCGTCGAACGAACCGCTCCACTCTTCGCCTCCGACTGCTGGCGGGGAACAATGCGAAGTTCCGATAAGACCGCGAATCGCTCAATCGCCCCGCGATTCGCCTGTACCAATTTACCCGTTGCCCCATCGCTCGTGGAAAAGTCCGCCGCCACCTTCTTCTTGGCGTCCACTTTCAGTTCCGCTCGAATTGTGCGCAACGCAGTAACCACTTCCTGGAGCACTTCGACGTCTCTCAACGCGCTCTGACTCTTCCAGCGATCAGCCGCTTCCGGAAAATGATCCAGCGCGATAGATTTCGCTCCCGCCTTCTGTGGCAACTGGTGCCACAGCTCTTCCGTCAGAAATGGCATAAACGGGTGCAGCAGCCGCAAAGCCGCATCGAAGGCCGCGAAGAGGTTTTTCCACGCCACCGTCGCCCGTTCACGGTCCGCGCTCTGCAGTTCCGGCTTCACCCACTCGATGTACCAATCGCAAAAATCGCCCCAAAAGAACTGGTACACACTCTGCGCCGCTTCATGGAACCGGTAATTCTTCAAAGCCTCGTTCACAGTCTCAATCGTGATAGCCAGCCGCGAATACAGCCATTGGTCTACAAGCGGAATGCTGCCGTTGGATGCATACGGTGCCTTCGCGCGCACTTCCGGTCCTGCCAGATCTTCCAACTTCGCTCCGCTCTCCTCAAACTTGTCCAAGTTCACAAACAAAAATCTCGCGGCATTCCAGATTTTGTTCACGAAATTCCGCGAACTTTGAATGCGGTCCTCGGTCCAGATCACGTCGCTTACCGAGGCCGTCACCGCGAGCGTGAAGCGCATCGCATCCGTCCCGTACCTGCGGTTCACGTCGATGGGATCGATGCCTGTGCCCTTGGACTTCGACATCTTTTCCCCGTCGGGAGTGCGCACAATGGAATGCAGGTAAACGGTGCGGAAAGGAATTTTCCCCGTGAAATGCATGCCCAGCATGATCATCCGCGCGACCCAGAAAAACAGAATCTCGTAACCGGTGATCAATAAACTCGTCGGATAGTACGTCTTGAAATCCGCCGTCTCCGCGGGCCAGCCCAATGTGGAAAAAGGCCACAAACCGGAACTGAACCACGTGTCCAGCACGTCCGGATCCTGTTCCAGCTTTGCCGATCCGCATTTTGTGCACTTCGTGGGCGCCTCGCGCGCCACGATGATTTCCTTGCAACCTCCGCAATGCCACGCCGGAATCCGGTGGCCCCACCAGAGTTGCCGCGACAGCGTCCAGTCGCGGATGTTTCGCATCCAATTGAAATATTCCTCGCGCCGGTTGTCGGGAATGATGTGGATCTCGCCGCGTTCCACCGCCGCAATTGCCGGCTCCGCCAGCGGCTTCATCCGGCAGAACCACTGCGTCGAAGCCCGCGGCTCCACAATCGTTTTGCTCCGTTCACATAAACCGATGGAATTGGTGTGCTCCGTGATTTTTTCGAGCAGACCCAGTGCTTTCAAGTCCTCAACAATCTTTTTCCGCGCTTCGAACCGGTCCATTCCCGCGTAAGCGCCCGCCGACGCGTTCATTTTGCCGTCGTCGGTCATCACATCAATTTCCGCCAGCTTGTGACGCCGACCCACCTCGAAGTCGTTCGGATCGTGCGCCGGCGTGATCTTCACCGCGCCAGTGCCAAACTCGCGGTCCACCATCGCGTCCGCGATGATCGGAATCTCCCGGTTCATCAGCGGCAACACCACTCTCTTCCCAACCAGGTGCGCGTACCGCTCATCCTCAGGATTCACCGCCACAGCCGTATCGCCCAGCATCGTTTCCGGCCGCGTGGTCGCCACCACGATAAAATCCTTCGTCCCCGCCACCGGATACTTGATGTACCACAAGTGCCCCTGCCGTTCCTCGTGCAGCACTTCCAAATCGCTCAGCACCGTCAGGCACACCGGACACCAGTTCAGCAGCCGGTTTTCCCGGTAAATCAGCCCCTCTTCATGCAGCCGAACGAACACCTCGGTAACCACGCGCGACAATTCCGGCGAAAGGGTGAACTTTTCGCGCGACCAGTCGCAGCTCTCTCCAATCTGTTTCATCTGCCGGGTAATGATTCCCCCGGACTCTTCTTTCCATTTCCAGACCCGCTTCAGGAATTCCTCGCGCCCCAGGTCCCGGTAATTGATTCCTTGTTCCGCCAGTTGCTTCACGACCACCCTTTGGGTCGAAATCGAGGCATGGTCCGTTCCCGGCAAGTACAGCGTGTTGTATCCCCGCATGCGATGCCAGCGCGTGAGGATGTCGATCTCCGTGTGGTCCAGCATGTGCCCGATGTGCAGCGACCCCGTCACGTTCGGCGGCGGAATCACGATCGAAAACACCGGCCCGGGCGCATTCGCATCCGCTTTGAACAGCTCTTCCTTTACCCAGAACTCTGCCCAACGCGGTTCGATCTGCTGCGGTTCATACGCTTTTGCTATCTCGCGAGCCATGCGGTGCACTTCTCCCATGTGCGGGCAGGTTTTTGCTCCGCCCCTTCTCGAACACTTTCATTCGTTCAGAGTAATCTTTGACTATACGAGGGGAAAAGCAACCGCGTCAATTCGTAGCGCGTCCATCCGTTGACCGAGTTCAGAAGGGGAGAACGAATCACTTTACCGCAAACTGTGCATCGCCCTGGCCCTTGGCGTCGAGGTGGTTCGCGTAAAGAATGCGGCCGTCCGTGCCTGCTGCCGTAAGATTTACGAACGATCCGTCGCGAAGGTGGTAGGTGAAAACGTAGTAGCCGCTGCCACTGAGCCCATCTGGCAGACCGCACCTGCTTACGACTTCCGTCATGGTCATCCTTCGGTTTATCGTGCGGAAAGAGTCCAGATCGCGGGCCGAGTCCGGGGCGTTAGGAAATACTGCCTTGAGTATTTCAGTTTGCCCTGCCGTAACCGACTTATCTGCAGGCAGACGGCACAAGAAACTCCTCATAGTTGGCTTGCAGATTTGTTGTGTCAGGCGAACGGCTTCCGAATTGTCTGTCACGCGTCGCGCCTTAAATCGGCCGTCCGTAATTCCATAGACTACCGTGTTGTCAGCGACCTTTGATTCGCCCGAAGCAGCCTCTGTAAATTCTTTACAGCGAATCGCCAGATTTTGAAACTCTGCATTTTGCGAATTCAAAATGCCGTAAACGCAATCGAAGAACGTGGTGCCGCCGTCACCAATGAGATCAAGTTCCACAACCAATCCATCGCCAGCAGTCCACCACAAATCTTTTCCGTCGCCCCACGGACGCATCCGCCACGCAGACTTCTCCGCATCATAGTAAAAGGAAGAAAACATCGAATCCGGTTCGCATTCCGTGCAGCTGAGGTAAGTGAATGTCACGTCCGGAGCCGAACCCGGGCCAAACCTGGCCAGTTTGACGAGTCTCCACTGCCACAGCCGCTCCGCATGTTCGATGCTCGATTTTTGCCCGGTGGTGAGATCGAGATTGAACGCGAAATAGTACACGTTCCACGCGTTATCTTTGGTTACCTCTTTGGCCGGGCGATGCCCCACAATGACCAACGCCGAATGACCGAAAGTCCCCGCCATTTGCAGATAGTTGTATCCGTAGGTATCGATTGCACTTTTTTCTGCCGTTGCCTGTTCCGGCGTGAGTTCCTCATTGAATTTTTGCAGGATTTCTTCCCATAACTTTGGTTCCGAAGCCTGATGGACCCAATGAAACGCCTCTGGTGTCTCAGCAGAAGTCTGTGGATGCGTTGCTAGCACGGAACCGGGTACAAACAGCAATACGAAACCTGCCAACCAAGGCATTCTCCCAACATGATTGATCGCAACTTCCCTGGGTCCGATTTGGTGTGACATCGTTGTGCCCTCGCGACTAACGCTATCATTCCCCGTTTTTCTAAGTAACTGGTCGAACGTTCAGTACGATTCTTAGGTTAGACAATCGCGGAAAGGCTGGGTGTAAACTCCAGCGGCAAAAATCGACTTGCGAGTATCATTCTCGCGTGAATGGAAGTGCTCTTGCGACAGTCTGACAGGGCAGGGAACTACGGCTTCTTCGACTTCAACTCTTCTTTGACCATCGCTTCGACGACGGGTTTCAGAATCTCACGGGTGACGGCTTGTAGCACTTCTGGGCTCATCTGCGCCAGCACGCGGGCGACGAGGTCGTCCATGTTGGGAGCCGCGGCTGGGGCAGCCGCTGGCGCCTCGACAAGTGCCTCAGGCGCGTAGAAGCTTGTCCCGTCCGCGTTCAGCTGCTCCGCTTCCTGGGTGGCGTGTTCGGTGACGTGCGCAGCTTCTTCGCGAATGGCCTCGACCGCTGCCGCTGGCAAAGCCGCTTCTTCGATTACCTTTTGCGTCTCTTCGCTCACAGCCTCGGCAGCTTTTTCCGTGCCATTGCTTGAGGCCGGAGGGGCTGCCGCCGGCACGGTAGCATCCCATGCCGATGCCAGCTTGTTGGCCTTCTCGATTTCAGCGTCCCAGGGATTTGACGGAACAGAAAACCACGCTTCCTTGCCCGTTTTCGTTTGCGGTTCGCTTGGCGTCGGTGCAGGTGCGCTTGGCGCCTCTGGTTCCGGAGCAGCTTGCTCGTGCTCTTTCACGCGCGCCACTTCTTCCACCGCCGTGGCTGCCTCGGTTGAACTCTTCGCAATCGCAACCGGTGAACTCGAAGTTGCCCACGCGTCGCTGGCAAATGGTGTACTCGAGATCGTCCCGCTGAGCGGCGCTGTTTCCGGGATAGTGGCCGGGGCCGCCGTCTCCGTTACCAGGGTGCTCGCGGCAGGCGCGGTCTCAACGGCTTCGGGCTTCTCCTCGACTGGTTCCCAGGACTCTACGGGAATCTTCTTGGCTTGAATCTGCTCGAAGCTGCCCGATCTCCAATCCTTTGCGGCGCTTGTTGCTCCGGCGCCGGCGTAACTCTCCGCGTCCTCACGCCGCCATGGCGGAGCCGGCTTTTCTTCTTCGTCGTCTTCTTCCGTTTCGTCCGCATTGGGATCGCGCCAGTCGCGCTCCGTCGCCAGTTCGGAAGGCACCGGCGGCATAAAGGCGAGATCGTCTTCCTTCTCCTCAGCGGGCGTTTCCAGCAGGCTGCCAAATGCCAGCGTTTGCGAACCACTGTCAATCCGCACCGGCTCGGGCCGCTCTGGCACTTCGTCCACAAAACTTTCCTGATCCAAGGGCGCTATGGCTGGAGCATGGGACGCAGCATGGGACGGCATCGGCGGCGGAGGGGTACTCATCCTCGACACACTCGCGCTGCTTGGCGTGAGAAGATCGGTACCCTTCATTACTTCGGGTTCTGGAGCCTTCGCAGCGCTGACATTCCCGTGAGCCACTCCCGCGCGCTGCAGCGCGGACTTCACCATCGAAATTAGGGGATCCGGCGGAACAAACGGCTTCTTCAACACGCCATCGGCGCCTACTCGCTGCGCTTCCTGCTCATCCAGCGGATCAAACGCGCCTACCAGCAGGATCACCGGGATATGCGCTAACGTGGGATCCATCTTTACGTACTGGCAGACTTCATAGCCGTTCCTCACCGGCATGAATACGTCGGCGAGCACCAAGTCCGGCTTCAAATCAGAAATTTTGCGCACGGCGGCTTCGCCGTTGCCGACAGCAACGACGTCGATGCCCTGATCTTTCAGGGCCAGCCCCACCATCTTCTGGATGTTGCTGTTATCGTCCGCAACCAGAATCCTAGCCACCGAACGTCCTCCAACGATTCTCTACGCGCGTGGGCCACACTTAGCACGCGGCCATACCAAATGGCCTATACCAATGTATTGGAGCATCCGCCTGCTGGCGCGTCAATGTCAACGGGGCAAGTGTGTGTCGGAAGTGAATACTATGGTTTTGGCCTATCCCATGGCTCCCAAAGCAGCCAAAAACACAAAGGGCGCGGCTTCCTTCGGCCGCACCCCTCGGATTTCTCCTGTTCTTCGCCCTGCCGTCTAACTCACCAGGGAATGAGTTTTTTCAGGCCTTTCTTTTTTTTGCTGGTGGATTCCTTCGCGTTGGTATCGGTTGTCCCGTTGGTTCCGGATTGCGCCGTGGCGCCGTCCGTCTTGGTAGCTGTCTCCGCCGTTCCCGTCGAGCTGGCACCATTCGCGGAACTCTCCGCCGCTGGTGGAGCGTTAGGATCCGGTGGCGCGACAGGTTTTTCTTCGGTTCCTTCCGTTGTTGGAGCTACATTCTCCGCCGCCCCACCCGTTGTTGCGCCAGACCCTCCGGGTGTTATATCCCCGACGAGTCCCGAGCCAGGACCAGTGATTCGCGTTTGGTTCCCGCCCTTCAACACATCGATTCCTGCTTCGTTCTCAGCCTCCGGCGTCATCGTCGGCTTTCCGCCTTGGGCGGCCGCACGCAGCTCCTGGTCCGGCCCGGTCTTAACAAGCCGCAGCGGTTTCTTGATAAGTGATTCACGCTGCCGCGGTGCATTCTGTTCCGCCGTCATCCAAGCTACCGCCTGCGGATCGGGTTGCGGCACCGGCGCTCCCAGCGCCTTCAGCCTGCTCTTGGCATTGGGAACCAGTGGCGACAACGGGTAATTGCGCACAATGCGTGCGTAATAGGGAGCGGCAAGCTCCCTCTTCTCTGTTCCTTGCCATATGTTTCCGAGCATCCATAGAGCCTGGTCCGATTTGCTGTAGAGCGGGTAGCGGTTTACGATGGATCGCAACCGCGATTCCGCGGCTTTCTTGTCTTCCTTTACGTAATAGTAGTAGCCGATTCGGAAATCGCCTTCTGCTAGCAGTTCCTGGACTTCGCGCAAATGCTGCTCCGCCTTCGGCGCCAGCTTGTCGCTCGGGTATTTTGAGAGGAAGGTCTGGAACTCATCTTCCGCCGCGCGAGCGTGCGTGCGGTCGCGGTCCGGTTTCTCCAGCTGCTTGTAGTGCGTCATTGCTACCTGCAGCTGTGCGTAGGCCGCTTCCTCTATCATGGGGAAGAAAATCCCGAAATCCTTGTACGCTTGGATAGCCTGTGTCAGATTCGCCGTTCCGCCCTCTTTGTAAAACGAATCGGCGATGGCCAGCTTGGCTTTGGCCAAGTACTCGCTGTCCGGGTACGTGTTGATCAGCGTCTGGAGGTTCAGCCGGCCGACTTCATGCCGCCCATGCTTGACGTCTTCGATGGCCTTGTTATACAGAATCTTGTCCGGCTCCGCGGTATTGTCCGCGCTCGTCGATTTGTTGACTCTTTTCTTCCTGTGGAGGATTTGTGCATCACTCTGCGTGGTGCTCAGCAGCAACAATCCGGTCATTACCAATAGAGCCGGCCGTCTTACGGCCGCTAAGGAAGTACGAAGCAAACTTCACCTCTCTCTCGAATCTGGGGTTCCTCGCTGTGGTCTGCCGAAGCCTGTCGGCCGTCTTACGGCCGCCAAGAGCGACGCTGCTTCCTGGCTCCCTGTAGCTCGGAACGTCCGATTATACTCTTAACGAAAGGCAGGCCGAACAACAACTTTGCACCGCAGGCCAGGTTCCTCTCGCACTACCCCACACTGTGATGCCGTCTCGCTAGGCAAAGGGTTGCCTTGGGCCAGCCTCCGGCTCCTCTTGGCCCCTACTCCTTCAGCTTCTTGCTCGCCGTCGCCTGCTTGGCGCGCTGCAGCTCGATGACGTCCGCTCCAGTGTCCGAACTCCCCAGCAGCCATTTGCTGAAGAAATCCCCGCGCGCCACAACGACGTAGCTATTAATCGGCATGTAGCTATGCCGCATTCCTGGGAATACCAGCATTTCAAAGCGCTTGTTGGCCTTGATCAGGGTGTCCGCCAGCCTCATGGTGTTCACCATGCTCACGTTGTCGTCCATGTCTCCGGTGGTCAGCATCAAGTGCCCCTTCAGGTTTTTCGCCAGCTCCGAATTTTTGTCAATCTCGTAGAAAAACTTCTCCGTGCCATCCTTCTGCGTCTCTTCTCGCACCCCGTGGTACTTCTCGCTCCACGTATTGCCGTAGACGTTGTTGTCGTGATTCCCTGATTCCGACCAGCCTGCCCTGTAAAAATCCGGATACTGCAACATCGCCGCCGCCGTCATGAATCCGCCTCCGGAGTGGCCCCACATGCCCATCCGGCTTATATCCATATAAGGGCGATTGGCCGCGAGTCTCTCGGCCGCCGCCTTCTTGTCCGCCAGTCCGTAGTCCCGCAAGTTCCCGTAACCATAGCTGTCATACCATTTGTCCCGCTGTGGGCTTCCTCCACGGTTGCCCACCTCGATCACGATAAATCCCAGTTGCGCCAGCGGTACGTTCGGACTCTTCGGCGAAAACGCCTTCGTCACCTGTTCCACCTGCGGCCCAGGATATACATACTCAATCACCGGATACTTCCGGCTTGCATCGAAATCAAACGGCTTGTAAATCACTCCGTAAAGATCTGTAACGCCATCATCGGCCTTTACTTTAAACGTCTCCGGATACTTGAAGCCCGCGGCCATCAATTGCGAGACATCCGTCGTCTCCAGTTCCGCAAGTTGCGTTCCTTGCCCATCTAGCAACACTGACTTCGGCGCTGTGTCCACCTTCGAGTACGTATCCGCAAAAAACTTGCCCGAATCCGGCCAACTCACTGCATGCGTAAAGTTCCCCGGCGTCAGCAACTTCATTCCGCTACCGTCCAACCCCGCGCGGTACAAATGCGTGTAGTAGGGATCCTCCCCCGCTTCGCGCCCGTTTGCCGTGAAGTACAGTGTCCGCGTCTTCTCATCCATTGCCGCGATTTGGTCCGTCACGTATTCGCCGCTCGTGATCTGGTTCTTCAATCTCCCCTGCCCGTCATACAGATAAAAGTGTCCCCACCCATCCCGCTCCGACCACCACAACATCTCCTTCCCGTTTTCCACCAGCCGCAGCGGCTTTTGCGACATCCACACGTTCGATCGTTCCTCGATCAGCTTTTGCACTTTCCCCGTCGCACCGTCAGCTATATCCACTTCCACCTTCCGGAAATCCCGGCTCCGGCTCGTGAAATACAATTTGTCCGACGTATCCGCCACCCACTTTGGATTCATACGGTTGAGGGGAGCGGGATTTAGCCGGTTCTCTTCCTGCTCGTCTCGCTGTTCCTCGCGGTCGCGCTCCGTCTGAGCAGCATCGGAAATGTTCAGCACTTCATCCACAAAGCTCTTCGGCTGCACCACCACCTGCTGTTTACTTGCCACGTCAAAAATGTCGATTTCGCTGACTGGCATGTTCGCTTCGCCCGGCAACGGATAGCTGCGCGCCTCCAGGACCGGCCGCGGATTCGTCAGCGAATGAATCACCCAATAGTCGCCCACCTTGCGGTTGTCCTCTCGTTCCAGTGCAAACTTCTTCGAATCCTTCGCCCAGTGAATCGTCACCGCCGGCGTCCGCGGTCCCGCCTTATTGGTGTCGCCCTTGCCCTCTTTCTTCAATTGTTCCGCCTGCTCCGGTAGGAGCACCCGCGCATAGCTATATTTTTCCACGCCATCCGTAGTCACTTGCGTTTCCACAACGCTCGCGTCGCCCGCCTTCTTCAGCGCTTTCGCATAATTCTCCCCATCCATCAGGTAGAGGTTGAATCCGCGGGCGAACACCACCGACTTCCCATCCGGCGAAATCGCCGCCCACATTGGCTTTTTCTTCGGCGCTTCAAAGTTATCAAGCCGCGTCACTTTCGCGGTCGCTATCTCATACTCAAAATAAATCGTTCGCGTGTCTTCGGGTTTCTCTCCCGCCTGTCCCGCAGGCTGCGCTGCCTGGCCCTGTTGTTCCCCCTGTTTCGACTCTCCTTCTTTCCCTTGTTCCTCGACGTCTTCCTGGCTTTTTTCCTTCTTCGGTTCGTTGGGCACCACCGCATTCTTTCGAATCTCCACCGCAAATCGCATTCGCGTATCTTTTTCCACCAGCTTCAGCCGTTTGATCGGCAAGTGCTGCGCGTCGTAAGGAAAATTCGTCAATGTCGAGAGTGCCGCCGCTACCTTGGCGTTGTCCCACAGCGGAGTCTTCGTCCTCTTCACTGGGTCCACAATGAAGTATCGCGTCCCCTCCGTCGTCTGGTAGCCGTACCAGAATCGGTCGGACTCGCTGAACCAGTGCGGCGTCACCGCCAGGTCAAACACCAGCTTGCTCACTTGATCCGGCAGGAATCGTTCCTCGAGCGCGTAGTTCGGCTCCACGCGCATCGCTGTGCCTTCGGAAGCGGTCTCCGTCTTTCCCGTCGTCCGTGCGCTCTCTGGTCCTGCCCACATCTGCGCGGCGAGGAAACTCGCCGCCGCCGCGCCGCACACCGCGAACCGCACCGTTCGATTCTCTTTACCCGGCCATAGCCGCTTCGAATCCGCCGCTCTCATCTTCATAATCCTTTCCACCCGTCTTCACTCGCCTTTACCCCATCACAAGCCGCACAGTATAGACCGACTCTCTGTAATTTTTAACGTTCGTTAACATTTGCTTGCCGCCTTTTCCCTACAATGCCATCATTCTTTCGGCACTGAAGGAAACACGCTCGCTCTCTCATGGACAAACGCAAATTCCTCTTCGTCTCGCTCTCCGGCCTCATCGGTGACATCGCTTGGCAGGTTCTCAAAGAAGGGCACGACGTCCGCTACTACATCGAAGCCGAAAAAGAGCGCGACATCGCCGACGGCTTCGTCCCCAAATCCAAAGACTGGGAAAAGGACGCCAACTGGTCCGACATCATCGTTTTTGACGACACCCTCGGCCAGGGCGCCAAAGCTCAGGCCCTTCGCGCCTCCGGCAAGCCTGTCATCGGCGGCACGCCTTACGGGGACCGCCTCGAAGACGATCGTTCTTTCGGCCAGGAACAGCTGAAATCCGCCGGAGTCACCATCATTCCCTACGAAGACTTCGATTCCTTCGATCCCGCCATCGAATTCGTCAAGAAAAATCCCGACCGTTACGTCATCAAACCCAGTGGCGAAGCGCAAAACGTCAAGCGCCGCCTCTTCGTCGGCGAAGAAGAAGACGGCGAAGACGTCATTCGCATGCTGGAAGCCTACAAAAAAGCCTTCTCCGACGAAATCAAGGTCTTCCAGCTCCAGCGCCGCATCAACGGCGTCGAAGTCGCCGTCGGCGCTTTCTTCAACGGCAAGAAATTCGTCACCCCCGTCAACATCAATTTCGAGCACAAAAAACTTTTCCCCGGCGAAGTCGGTCCGCCCACCGGTGAAATGGGCACCGCCATGTTCTGGAGCGAGCCCAACCTCCTCTTTAATCGCACCTTGTTAAAAATGGAGTCCAAGCTCGCCGAGGAAGGCTATGTCGGCTACATCGACCTCAACTGCATCGTCAACAACAACGGCATCTATCCACTCGAATTCACTTCCCGCTTTGGCTACCCCACCATCAGCATTCAGCAGGAAGGCATGCTCACACCCATCAGCGATTTTTTCTGGGAGCTGGCCACCGGCGCCGAGCCCAAGTGGCGCACCCGCAGCGGCTTTCAGATCGGCATTCGTATCGTCGTTCCGCCATTCCCATTCGACGACGACGCCACCTTCGAATCCTTCTCCAAAAACAACGCCATCGTTTTCAAGAAACCCAACATGGAAGGCATTCACATCGAGGACGTAAAAGAAGTCAACGGCCAGTGGCTCATCGCCGGCACTTCCGGCGTCGTGTTAGTCGTCGTCGGCCTCGGCCAAACCATGAAGCAAGCCCAGGCCCAGGTCTATTCCCGCATCAAAAACGTTCTCATCCCCAACATGTACTACCGCACCGACATCGGCGACCGCTGGGCCGAGGATTCCGACAAGCTTCACAATTGGGGCTATTTACGATGAACTCCGTTCAACGCGAAAAGTATCCCGTCTTCGTCCTTACCTTCACTCCCGCCTGCTTCGGCCGGATCACAATCTTCCGGAACGTTTCATCCTTGGCTGAATTCGTCGGGTAGTACCCCAGCTCATACGACGTTCTTAATTCCTCGGCGATCTGCCGGAAATACGTATGCGGGTCCGTGACCGCTGCGTCGATGTGCGCCCCGCCCGTCTCTTTCGCGATGCGGTCCATCACGCTTGTCCCATATTTATTCCGCGCCGTCAGTCTTCCATGTTCTTTTTCGGTGTAGCGAATCGCGTACACCACCACATTCTCAGCTTGCGCCTTCTCGATCGTGCTCATCATGTCGTGTGAACTGGAATTGTCTTCTCCATCGCTGAACAGCAGCAGCGCCCGCCTCCCATTTTCCCGCGCCAACTTTTCCGTCACCGAATAGTAGATGGAGTCGTAAAACGCCGTTCCCAAATCCCGGTTTTCCGTTGGCCCCAGTTCCGGAAACACCGCGTGCTTCTTCTTATCCTTGCCTTTGTCCTTCCCCTTATACTCCGTCATCCGCTCAATGATTTCCGCTCCCGACGGCGAAAAATCGCTGATCAGCCGGATATGGTTCCCAAACGTCACGAGAAATGCCCGATCCTTTGGCCCAAGCACTTCCTTCAGGAATACTTCCAGGTCCTGCTCGTGTTGCTTCGTAAAATGATCCTGGCTTCCACTCACATCCACGATCAACCCCAGCGTCAGCGGAACGTCCGTGCTCTTCGCAAAAAAAGAGATCTTCTGTGGCGCCGCGTCCTCGAATATCTCAATGTCTTCCTTTGCGAGGCTCTCCACTAGCGCTCCGCGCGAATCCCGCACCGAGAACGCCACGTTCACCAGATTTACCGCAACATGAATCGGCTCCTGACTGAACGCCAGCCCGCAACCCAGATTCACCAGCAGGGAACTAAGCAGAGACACACGAGCGCCACTCGATGGCCGCCACCCCTTTTTCACGAAATTCCTCTCCGCACACAGAGTCTTCTCAATTGGCCTTCTTATCCTTATCGTCGCCTCGTGCTTCCACGTACACCAACTGAAAGAGGCTGCCCGCCCCATTCTGCTGGATCGCCACAACATGCTGCTTCTCCTTCGTTCCCGCTTTAAATACTAGCCCGCCCTTCTCCGGCTTATCATCATCGCAAGTCAGCTTGTTCGAAGATTCATCCTTGTCCTTACCGCCTGGCGCCTTCGACGTATCCGAGCAATTCAAAACCGTCCCATATTTCGCCAGCGCCTTCTTGTAAAACTCCGCAATCTTCTCCGGCGCGTCGTTCGATTCCATCTTCATCACCGCCAGCTTGAATCCGAAGGCGCCGCCCCACAGCCCCATCTGAACGGAGGAAGAGTCCTCTTTCTCGTCTTTGTGTGCTCTCGACCCCGGATATGTGGGCAGCCCGACATCCTTCGCGGTCGCCTGCTTGCTGAAGGTCACCCCCGCCCCGTCCTTATCCTGTGCGCCTCGATTTCCACCTCTTGCTGTAGCAGCACTCACTGAAATCAGTGCCGCCGCACCCAGCACCGCGCAAAATGCCCCCAATCGCCGCACTCCCGCTAAACAACCGCCTCCAACGCGAGCCCCTTGCCAGTTTTGACGCTTCAAGTTTTGATTGTTCACAAGTCCCCCTCGTGCCTAGAGATACGCGGTCCGGCCCCTCGATGTTCCCCCCCATTGTCATTCCGCAGCGGTCAGGGAATATCCACGCCAGTCCTGTGGTACTACTAGAAGGGAGAGGTGTATCCTCCTGCTGTTAGTTGAATCCTATCTGTCATGAGAGGTTTTCGATGAAAAAATGGATTGCCCTCGGGCTTCTGGCTACAACCGTTCTCGCGGTTGCTCCGGCTGCCCCCCAAGGCGAAAAGTCCCAAGTCGCTAAGATGACGCTCAAGGTCGGTGACACCGCCCCTGATTTCACCCTTCTCAGCGACGGCTGGAAATCCGTGAAGCTCAGCGACTTCCGCGGCAAGAAGAACGTCTTCCTTGCCGTTTACGTCCTGGCCTTCACGGGTGGTTGAACGAAGCAACTTCAGGCGGTCCAGGCTGGAATCGCCTCCGGTAAGATCGACACCTCGGATACGGAAGTCTTCGGCGTCAGCGTGGATAGTCCCGCTGCCAACGCGGCCTTCGCCAAGCAAATCGGCGTCACTTTTCCCCTCCTCAGCGACATGAACCGCAAGATGCTCAAGTCCTACGGCATCCTCAAAACCTACGACCCGGCGAAAAATAACGAAGGCTACGAGTGGGCTCTGCGCGCCAACATCATCATCGACAAGCAGGGTGTCATCCAGTTCGTCGAAGAAGGCGACAGCGCTGTCGATCCCAACACCGCCCTGACTATGTGCACCACCCTGCACAAAAAGGAACCCGCGAAGTAACTGCGGAGAGGCGCTCGGCTAGCGGCTGGCTCTACCAAACTCTACAAACTTTCTCCGCTGGCTTCACCATCGGCTGCCCTGCGCGGCACGAAAACGCTTTCGCAAACTCCGGCATGTTCACCACCACTCCGTTGATGCGGTATTCCGGCGGCGAATGCGGATCGGTCTGCACCCGCACGCGCTGATCTTCTGGCCGCTCATTCGCGCAATCCCATTGCGCAAACCCGATGAAGAACCGCTGCTCTGGCGTCAACCCGTCCACAGGCTGCAAATTTTTTTCGGCATTCGCCGCTCCCCAGGCGATATACGCCAATATCTCCCCTCCCAGGTCGGCTACATCCTCGCCCATCGTAAGTCTGCCGTTGATGTGCACGTCGTCCACCACCACATAACTCGAATACTGGTCGCTCACGCATTTCGTCCGCTCATCGAACTTCTTGCGGTCCTCTTCCTTCCACCAGTTCTTCAAATTGCCCCGCGCGTCGAACTGGCTCCCTTCATCGTCAAATCCGTGCGTCAATTCGTGCCCGATCGTTCCGCCCGTGTCTCCGTAGTTCGGCGCGTCATCCACATTTGCGTCGTACAGCGGCGGCTGCAGCACTCCGGCGGGGAAGTTGATGTCGTTCATTTGCGGATTGTAGTAAGCATCCACCGTGGCCGGGGAAATGAACCACTCGCCCCGGTCCACCGGCTTGCCGATCTTCGCAATCTCCCTTCGGTGCTCAAACTCCGTCGCCCGCTGCACGTTCCCCAGAAATTCCGTGCGCACGATTTTCACTGGGCCGTAGTCCCGCCATTTATCCGGGTATCCGATCTTGTTGCGAATCCCCGCCAGCTTTACCAACGCCTGTTGCTTGGTCTCCGGGCTCATCCAATCCAGCCCCTGAATCCGCTTGGCCATGGCGTCTTCGATGCGCCGCACCATGTCCAACGTGCTTTGCTTCAGCTCCGGCGAAAACACCTTCCGCACATACGCCTGCCCCAGCGCCTCGCCCAGCATGTAATCCGAATACTGCACGCACCGCTTCCACCTCGGCTGTTGTTCTTTCGCTCCGCGCAAATACTTCCGGTAAAACTCAAAATTCTCATCCACGAATTTCGATGACAAGTACGGCGACGAACTGTCCGTCACATGAAACCGCAAATACGTCTTCCAATTTTCCAGCGGCTCGCTCGCCAGTGACGCGTTCACTTGCTTGAAAAACTCCGGCGACGCCACGTTCAAAATTTCAATCTTGGGATATTGCAAAGCCGCGTAGTACGTCTTCCAGTCAAAATTTGGCGCCAGCTCCTCCAGCCCCGGAATCTTCATCTTGTTTTTCAGTTTGTACGGGTCCCGCCGTTCCACGCGCGTCATCGACGCCTTCGCCAGCCCCGTCTCCATGCGCATCAACGTCTCCGCATTCTTCTTCGCTGTTTCCGCGCTGTCGCCGAGCACTTCGAATACTTTCTGCACGTGCTGCACGTATTTCTCGCGCGTCTCCTTCGATTTCGCATCCTCCTTCGTGTAGTAATCCCGGTCCGGCAATCCCAGCCCGCCCTGATCCAGCGACGCGATCACGCTCTCCGAATCGTCCGGATCCTGGTCCGAGCCGCCCCGGAACAAAATCGACCGGTACCCTCCCGTCGTCATCTGCAGCTGCGCCACCAGCGTCGCCATCTCGTGTACCGACTTCAGCCGCGCAATCGCCTCCAGTTCCGCTTTGATTGGCTCCATTCCGCTCTTTTCGATCCCCGTCTCGTCCGTGCACGACGCATAAAAATCCCCGACCTTCTGCGTCACCGCATCCCGCTGATTCGAACCGCTCGCCGCGTGTTCCAGAATCCCCCGCAGAAAATTCAGATTGTCCTGGTAAAGCTTCCCGTAAACGCTCCATCCCGTCTGGTCCGCCGGAATGGGATTTTTCTTCTGCCACCCTCCGCACGCATACTGGTAAAAATTCACGCAAGGATCGATCGACTTATCCATGGAATCCAGCTGCAAACTCGGCGTATACGGCAGCGCCGGCTCATTTCCACCTTGCGCGCAGGCCGTCCCCGCCAACGCAAATAGCGCGATAGCAGCGAGTGCAGCCAGCGCCAGGCGTCCGGAATGTTCGCGCAATAAATTCAAATTGAGCATCCTTGTCATTTGTCTTCTCTCCGTCAGGTCCTAATCAGCCCACTCGCTCGCGCAGCTATCCTAGTGGTGCCCCGCTAATTTTCCAACCGAAAACACCTCGCCGCTTGCCACAGGTGTCGCGCAGCGTGCTTTTTCAGGGAACGCCAATCTCCAGATTGGCGTGTGGCTTCCTTGCGAGCCAGGAGCGGGTGCTCGCAGAAAGGAACACCCAAGTATCCCGTTGTGAGCTCTTTACTTTTGACTTTAAACTTTCGACTTTCAACTTCGTCAATTCGCAACTGTAAGTTCCACCGTCGCCGTCGCCACAATCCGCGTCCCGCTCATCGGCGACTGGTCAATCACCGCCCCATGCGGCCATTGCGGCGCCGACACATAGTTCACCTTGCGCCGCATCTGCGCCGCGTCCAGCCGGTGCTGTGCCTCAATCTCATTCAGCCCCGTCAAGTGCGGCATCACGTATGCCGTCTCGCGCGGACCCTGTGAAACCAGCACATCCACTCGCGGCGTCGCCGCTCCCGCCCCCGGCTTCGGATTCTGTATCACCACTGCATCCGCCGGCTGCTCTGCCATCGTCACAGCCGAAACTTCTCCCACCTGCAATCCCCCGCGCAGCAATTCGATTCGCGAGACTCGCAGCGAATTCCCCTCCAGCAGCGGAATCTGCAATTGCCGCTGCCCCAGGCTCAGCACTACGTGCGCCTGCTGCGACACTTTCATCAGCAACCCCGAAGTCGGCGTCTGCCGCACCACGACATTGATCGGCTGGTCGCTGTAGATCCGGTCTGCCACCCGCAACACCAGCCCGCGCGACTGCAGCATCTGGCTCGCCTCCGAAACATTTTTCCCCACCAGGTTCGGCATCGTCACTTCGCGCCCGTGAATCGCAATCCTCATCGCCGTAATCGCGCTCAAAAACGCTGCCGACGCCAGAATAAACACCAGCAGCGTCATCCGGCTTAGCCATTCCAATCTCTCTCGCAGCGTCATACCGTCAAGTCTCGAATCTCCGCATCAATTCGTCAACCGTTTCCTTCGCGTCCGATGACTTTGTGGGCCGCCCGCCATTGGCGGCCATTCGTCAACGTTTTACTTTGCTCCACCGCTGGCCGCTTGCGCCGGTTGCCCGGCCACATTCTTTATGTCGTTCACTACGGCAGCCATCGCATGCTCAAAGTTCTTATCGCGGTTCCCTTGCAGCAGCGCATTCTGCAAATGCTCCGTAAATGTCCATAACAATACATGCGTCTTGACGTCCCGAATGGCCAGCTGAAATTGCGGGTCTTTCACCGTCTTGTTCGATACTGGCGTGCCTCCGCCGCCGGAAACGGCTTCTCCCAGGATGCGCATTGAATAGCTGATTTCAAACACCAGCTCCGCATCGGCAGGAGCACCCACCAGTTCATATCGCCCCCAGCTTTTCAGAGCTCCGTAGAGCTCGTCGTAGGCCCGGTCGGGTCCCCCGCTATACTCTCCCAGCGAGTCGCCCCCGGCGTTAGAAACGAAAACTTTCTTGGCGGTGAAAATCTGCGCGGGCAATGGTGCAGGCGCCGCGGCCTTCTGGTCTTGTGCCCCCAACCCCGGCACTGCTGCCCACGCCAGCGCAATCGCAACACCAGCAATCCCAACTCTTATACCTTTTCGCATCGCTCCTCCATTCTCTTTCCATGGGACGTTTCCAGAGAATCCGCGGGTACATATCGGAGAAGTGCAGTCGAGTCGTGTAAGCTTCTGGGTGTCGTTGTCGATGCAGCAGCGGAGGTTTCTTTGCCGAAAAATCCAAATGCTCTTCTTGCACTGTTATGGGCTGGTTTTGCTTGCGGGGTCCTGGACCTTACCGCCGCGCTGGTGGTCTATGGTTTCTTTGGGCTCAAGCCCATGCGCCTCCTGCAAGGAATTGCCAGTGGATTGCTCGGCCCGAAGGCATTTTCCGGCGGCCTCGCCACTGCCGTGCTCGGAGTCCTTTGTCATTTTCTTATCGCCTTTGGGGCCGCAACTGTCTTCCTCATGGCGAGCCGGGTTTTTGGTTTCTTGGTAGAACACGCCGTTCTTTCAGGAATTCTTTATGGTGTGGCCGTCTATTTCTTCATGAATCGCATTGTCTTGCCGCTCTCGGCCGCTGCCAAGCGTCCGTTTTCCCTGCAAATGATGCTTGTCGGCGTCGTCATACACATCTTCTGTGTCGGTCTTCCCATAGCCCTCAGCGTGCGCCGATTCTCCAGATGATCGGGCCTCGCTGCTCGACGGCGCGTCGCTCTCTTCGGATGGACTGATCTGGTCGCGAGCTCGCTAGCGCTTGTTTAGCGCGCTGACCGGTAACTGCCTTCGATGCCAAAACCCGAACGTTAAAGAAACTCTTGTTCTGAAATTTCCCCGCGCTATACTCGGTCCACTCGACACTCTTGTCGACATCGGCGTTCCCGCCGAGAAGGAGGTGATCCTGTGAGGTACGGTTTACGTTGAAGCAGTAGAGGAGGCGCTTGTGAGTTTACCGGGTGCCTCCCCCTTTTTCTTCCCTCCGCCCGAATTATTCTGTGCCTAATTCACAGCCAGTGCCTTAAAAACGCACTGACCGGACAAGTACTTTTCCGCTACAGCTGCCTTCGTTCCCCGCTGGTGCTCGTTAGTTCCCTCACCGGTCGTACCTCGATGCTTCCCACATGAGCAGGCGGCATTTGCGAGGCGACCTGGATGGCCTCCTTCAGGTCGGCCGCCTCAATCAAATAGAACCCCGCTAAGCACTCCTTCGCTTCGGTGAAAGGGCCATCCGTAATGGAAACCTTTCCGTTGCGGACCCGCACGGTAGCGGCTGTACGAACGGGTTGCAGGGCCTCCGAGGCCAGGCATCGGCCGGCCTTTCGTAGTGCTTGGTCGTAAGCCATGCAATCATCATCGGTCATGGCCCCAATTTTATTTTCTTCACCGTAGACAAGGCATAAGTACTTCAATCGGAATCTCCTTCACCTCGGATCAACTTCTAGGTTCAATACTTCAATACCACAGTCGCTCCGGAAATTGCGACGGAACAGCGGCGGCCCGACAAAAGTTTCTTGTCGCTCGCCCGGTTTGGCCCATGGTTCCCGCAACCGGAGTGCTCGTCTGCAAACTAGGAGACCGGCCGTATTTCTCGCGTCATTGGCGCCCCGCAGCCCATGCCTCCCTTGAACTGTTGTGTCATCATAGTTGATAACATCTGTCGACCTTAGGACGAGCGGCCTCGTCGCCCACGATGACGTTCCAAGAGCTGTTGCTCTAGCGGCTCACTGATAAAGAACCCGCTCGCCTTCAATCGTCGGAGAACTTGTGGGAAATCGCCCACGAACCCCATCCTGTCCGCGCGTTCCAGCACACCCAGCGTTCCCGAGAGCGGGAGCTTCCGGCTCAAAGCGATCGTCCGTCCAATCTGCTCATCGATCAAAAGCACATCGACACGTAGTGCTTCCGCTAGCAGAATGGCTTCCCGTTCGCCCCGGTGCAGTGGTATTGGAAACGTGGATGTCTGAGGTTCTTGCACTGCCCGAATTTCAAACCAGTCGGGCATGGATAACACACGGCTGCGTACGGTTTCCGGTGTTTTCGCATCCGTTAATTCCTCGTGAACTGCAACCGGGACAAAGACCTTCTCAAACAGTTGTCCCAGGAGATGTTCTTGTTCGATGGCGATTAAATACCGCAGTGGCGTAGTGTTGGAGACTGCTTTCATCCCGCGAGTATCTTAGCGCTGGTCGCGGCGCGATGCCGCTTCGAATAAGGCTGCCTCGCGGTCCAGATCGCCTTCGTCTATTACCGCTAGGGGAACATGGTGGCGGCCCAGAAAATCTTCTGTCTCCACTCGAGAGAGCCCCAGCATTTCCGAAACCTGGAAGAGCGTCAGGGTTTGCTCGCGGTAGCCCTCTAAAGCGAGCGCCTCGAGGGCGCGGCGAGACAAATCGCCACCAGCGGCGGAAAGCCGCTTGGCGACATCGTCGGGAATGTGCAGCGTGACTTCCATGTGTCTAAGTTTAACATGAGAAAACTGATCGGTGACCGTCACGCTTTGAGACGGTCAGCGGTCTGGCGGGTGGCCGCCCCTTAATTCCGAAAAACGCCTTTGGGTGGCCCATCCTTGCGGTTCTGTTTTTGCAAGGGTGGGGCTTTTGACTTTTCTTTCCTTTGCTCCTAATTTTTAATTTGACTTCCATTACCGTTGTGGTACAATATCCCTGTTGTAAACTGCGCCCCGGCTCCAGCCGGGGCGTTTCTATTTTGTAACGCCGGCTTCTAGCCGGCTCTTTCTTTTTCCGTAACCAAATCCCAAAACTCAACTCTAAGGAGCCTTTATGCCTTCTCTCAGTGCCAAGGACCGCGTGTCCTTGTGTCAGTTCACGTTCGCGGATGGCCGCCGTTGCCGCACCCCGCGCACCGGCAACCATCCCTATTTCTGCTTCGACCACGCCCAAAAAGAAGCCCGCGCCCACGCCGCAGAATCGCTCGGCAAAGACCTCACCTATTTCTTCTCCGGCGACTACCTCTCCGCCTGCGACCTCGCCACCGCCCTCGGACGCCTCCTCCCCGCCGTCGTCTGCGGCGACGTAAAACCCAGAACCGCCCGCACCGTCGCCTACCTGGCCCAAACCCTCCTGCAGACCATCCATCTCGCCAAGCACGAATACATCAACACCTTCGGCACTGACGGCTGGCGCGATTCCATCCGCAACTCCGTCAACGGCAACTACAACCACCGCTTTCCCCCGGCCCCCGAACCCGAGCAGCCCGAATCACCGCAACCTCAACCCCAATCCGCTCCGCCATCGCCCCCACCCCAACCAGCTCCAGCCCAACAACCCGCCCCATCGCCGCACACTCCCATGCCTCCCACGGCCGCCGAATTCGCCCAGCAACTACTGGCCGGTCTTCCCCGTTCTGAGCGTCCCGGTCCCACCGGGGAAACTGGTGGAAGTAAGACGCCCCAACCAACGCTGTCCCCAACTCCGGCCCCACAATCTCCCCCATCGCCACATACGACCGCTAACACACCGTCTGCTCCGGCAACCCAATCCGCTCCGCCGCCTGTGCCAACCCCTCCGTCCGCTGGCCCTGAACAAGGTCAAACGGTCAACCCCACACCTCCGCCCAGAGCCAACGAGCCAAACCGCGATGCCCCGTGGTGGGACTCCCGCCACCTTTACGATCCCCCAGATAGCCATCTCCTTTAGATGCAACACTTACAAACCATGTTGATTCTAAACCACTTACACAAATCCTAAGTCCTTTATCAGCAACACTTACAAAAAACCAGGGAGGGGGATCATCGCTTGAACTGGGATCTGGAAGCCCCTTTGGGAGTGCGGCGGCTTGATGCCGCTTTTCTTCCAGCCGACCAGGCAGGCGCTTCAGAGCCCATCATGAAAGCTCGCAGCTGATCACGGCAAACCATGAGGCCTGCCTGAGGGCGCGCTAGGTCCGGGTTCGCAATGATTTTGAGTAGGAGAGAACTACAGCAGGTTAAAGGTGCTTCTGCTCTTACTGAAGACTGAAAACCGATCACTGAAAACTACAAAATCCTAGTGCGTGCTGAAATCCAGGCTCGCAATCGACCGAGCGATCACATTCTCCTGAATCTGAATGAGGTCAGTGTCCGCATACGTCATCGCCAGCACTGTGAATATGTCCTTGCCGCGCGCCACAACTACCAGTCTTCCCGACCAGTCGTGCTCGTCGGCTTTCCCGCGGTACTTATATTCCACCGCCGGCATTCCCCCGACCACCGTCTTGCGCTCCGAAAGGCGCTGGTAGTTGGCGTACACCTCGTGCAGCCGCTTTTCCACCGTTGCCGCCGCCGTGTCCAGGGGCTCTTTGGTTTTCTCTTCGCCGACCACCAGCAAGGTGGATTCGTTGGACGTGCCCATGGCCACAATCGCGTTCGGCAGTGCGCCTCGAGCTTCCTCGATCAAGCTCCAGCTCGGCGCTTTGTACATGCGAAATCCATGCGTGTAGTTCGTATAAAGATTGCCCTGAATCTCTTCCTTGTTGGCAGGAAGTTCCGGTTCTTTCGCCGGAGCAGGCGCTGCCGCAGCGGGTGCCAACCCGGGCGTTGCTACCGCCGGAATGCCTTTGATAGCGGGCTCAGAGACGTTGCCCGTTGCGCCACTCGCTGGAACCGCCGGCTTCACCGCCACGTTCGTTATTTTCGGCGCCGCTTTTTCAGTTTTAGCTGCGGTGTTCGCGCTCGCCGGTTTTGTGCCGGTATTCGCTGCCGTAGCCGATGGATCTGTAGTCGCTGCGTTCGACGGATCGGTCTGTGTCGTGGGTACCCCACCCTCGGTTTTTGAGGGTGGGGATGTTGCATTTTTCTTCTCTGTCGATGTCGGCTCTGATTTCGTAGCCGGCGTCGATGGAATGATGGACTCGATCTTGTCTTTCTCGATCAGCTCATATCCAAATTCGGTCTTGATTTTGAACATGTTGTCTTCGTACGAGACGATCACGCCATACAGCTTTCGGCCGCCCTTCAGCTTGAACTCATCCGCTCGCGCCGATAGGGCGCTCGCGCTGAAGGCCAGCACCACCATTACCGCTATTAGGGAGCCGCGCTTATTGGGGACAGCCATAATGAAAGTATCCCGCCGCCCAGTTCCGCCTGCAACCCTCACGTGCCGGGTGGTGTCCGTCGTGCTACCTCCGCCAGCAGCGCCTTTGCCCGCCCCACCAGCCGCTCGATTTCGCCGATTGTGGCACTGAGCCGTGCCCGGAGCGGCTCCGGCAATTGCCCGTGCGTCTGATGCAGCGCCAGCGCCTCAGCGATCAGCCGAATCTGCCCGCGGCTCCGCGGATTCAATCGTTCCCAGAGCCGCCGCTTGCTGCTGCGGTTTCGCCCCAGCCACTCCTCCCCGGTCCCCGCCGGCCGCCCCGCCTCCGGCTCCGCCACCGGCGCTGGGTTCTGTTTTTTTGTACGAATCATGAAGTTCATTTCATCACCTTCGTCGCAACCTGCAGCTGGCGTTGCTTTTAGTCACGAGTCACCAGTCACGAGTCACTAGTCACCAGTCACTTCTTCAACGCTTCGAGCTTCTCCCCTTTGATCTGCCCATCCGGCTCGACGCGCCCGGTGACGCGCATGGAACGCGTCTCAAACACCAAGCCGCCGTAGCGGTCGTAGGCGTCAGGAAAGAGGACCACTTCATACACGCCGCGCTGGTCCTCCAGCGTGACGAACATCATGTTGCGGTAATTCTTCGTGCCCACGTGCCGGTACGTCACCACCCACCCGCACAGCGTCACGCGCTTCCCGCGCAGGCCGGCGAGTTCGTCGCTCCAGGCCTCGCCGTTGCGTGGGAAAAAATCCAGCGGGTGCCCGCTCACACACACTTCCAGAATCTCCCGTTCGTAGCGCAATTTTTGTTCGAGCGTGTATTCCGGTATCTGCATTTCCGCCAGCGCCGCGCCAATCGCATCCGCCGCGCTTGCTTCGGCAAATAATCGCTCTGTTCTTTCCGGCAGCATGATCGTGTGCCCCGCCGGCCCCGAGCTTCTCGGGACGCGCGGCGCGTCTTCTGCGTTCCGGATGGATTTACGAAACCGCGGAGCGCTCGCCTGCGCACTCTTGCTGGACGCTTGCAGCAAATTCCAGCGCCACAGCATTTCCGGCCGCGTCATCGCCAGCGTGTCGCCGTGTACTTCATCAAATGCGCCGCACTTGATCAGCGATTCGATTTCATCGCGCTCCACTGAAACGCGCCGCAGAAAATCTTCGAGCGAGCAAAACTCGCCGCCTTCTCCCCGCGCTCGCAGAATCGCCGTGATCGTTTCGATCCGCAGCCCGCGCACTTGCATCAAGCCAATACGCATCGCGCGTTTTCCGTCTCCTCCGTCCTCCGCGGTGTACTCCATCCGCGAATGATTCACCGACGGCAGCCGCACCGCGATGTCCCAGCGCTTCGCTTCTTCCACGTATGCCGAAACGTGATAAAACCCCGCCCCCGCGCTGCACATCGCCGCCAGAAATTCCGCCGGGTGGTGCGTTTTCAGATACGCCATGCGGTACGAAATATCCGCATACGTCGCCGCATGAGCTTTGCAAAAACCGAAGCCCGCAAATTTTTCCACCATCATCCAGGTTTCTTCGCGCTGCTGTTCGGTGAGCGCCATCATTCCTGCAGCTTGGAGGAATTTCCCGCGCAAGCGCTCGCGGTCGCTTCGTCCAGAGAACTTTGCGGAGGCTCGCCGGACGAGATCGGCTTCGGCCAGTGACATCTCCCCGGCCACTTGTGAAATCTGCATGACCTGTTCCTGGAAAATGCATACACCACGCGTGTCGCCAAGAATGCTCTCGAGTGCTGGATGCGGGTATTCGACTTTTTCTTCGCCGCGCAGTCGTTTTATGAACAACTCTTTCGATCCATACTCCGCCGCTCCCGGACGGATCAGCGCCAAAGCTTGCGCCACTTCCTCCAGTGTTCGCGCTTTCATCATGCGCAGAAGCCCGCGCATGGCCGGCGATTCGATCTGAAACACTCCCATCGTTCGCCCGGTTGCGATGACATCGAGCGTTGCGGGGTCGTTTTCCGGTATCGCATCAAAATCAATTTCTCGTGCTGTGGGTCTTGGCGTCACTCCGTCCGGTGCGACGGTCGATGAATCAGCAGCGGGCGCAGCATGCTGCGCCCCTACAGCTCGAATGGCGCGTTCGATGTTGTCCAGCGCGAGCGACATGGTAGTGAATCCGCGCTGGCCGAGCAGATCCATTTTGATTAGCCCGAGCGCTTCGATGTCGTTCATGTCGTACTGCGTGACGACGATGCCTTTTGTTGCACGTTCCAGTGGTGTAAGTCGCGTCAGTGGCCGCGCGGAAATCACCGTTCCGCACGGATGAATGCCCATGTGCCGCGGCGCGTCGTCGAGGCGCAACGCCACTTGCAGAATTGTTTTCCAGGGCTCGTCGTCGATCGGCAGATCGCGGCATTCCGGCAGATCGCGAATCGCCGATAAGATTTCGCGCACGGGACGATGCGGCAGCCGTTTTGTGAAGCGATTTACTTCGCCCGGCGGGACGCCAAAAACTTTGGCGATTTCCCGCACCGCCAGCCGCGCGTGCATGGTGATGAAACTTCCGATCATTGCCACGTGGGGCTCTTGCCGAGCCCCCGCGACATGTTCGGCGCCCCAGCGCTCGTAAACGTAATCGAGCAACTCGTCACGGCGCGCGCCGCAGATATCAATGTCGATGTCCGGACAATCGCCGCGCTGCTCGTTCAGAAATCGCTCGAAATAAAGTCCCCAGCGCAACGGACACACACACGAAATGCCGAGGCAATAGGTGACGATGGAACTGGCCGCCGAGCCGCGCGCCACCGCGGGAATCCCTCGCCGTCGCGCTTCTTTCACGATGTCCAATACGAGCAGAAAATAAGGCGATAGTTTCCATTTCTTGATGACTCCTAGTTCACGCGTCAGCCGCGAATGCACTTCTGGTGTTATTGAGCGATAGCGTTTTTGTGCTCCCTCGAAACTTACTTTTTCTAAATAGGAATCCGCCGTCTCGCCTTCCGGAACGGCGCATTCCGGAAAGATCAGTTTTCCCAGCTCGAGCTGCAAATTGCAGCGGTCGGCGATTTCCAGAGTTGCTTGCAGGCATTCCGGATGATCGGGGAAAAGTTTTTGCATTTCTGCGGCTGGCTTGAACCACGCTTCGCCGGTGGTAATTTCCGGCGGCGTGACGGTGGTCAGCAAGCCGCCTGTGCGGATGGCATTCACCGCGCGATGGTGCAAATGTTCTTCGGGCCGCAAAAAATAAACATTGTTCGTTGCTACTAGCGGCACGCCGAGTTCGCGGCCGAGGCGTTCCGCTTCGCGCAATACGCGTCCGTCTCCCGGCGAGAGGCGCTGCACCTCGATGTAGAGGCGGTCGCCGAAGATTTCCTTAAGTTGAGAAAAGTGGCTGGTGATTGGTGGCTGGTGATTGGTGGCTGGTGACTGGTGACTAGTGACTGGACACAACGCGATTACGCCGCGATTGTGCTCCGCCAATTCCTGCAGGGTTACGGGACGGCCGTCGGTTCCGGCCGAATTCATGTTCTGTGACAATTTTGTTGTGCCGAGATGGCGCAGCGTTACGAGCTGGCAGAGATTGCTGTAGCCCTCCATGTCCATCGCGAGGAGCACAATCGAGTGACGAGTGGCGAGTGGCGAGCAAGAAGCAGAGAGATCTCTCTGCGCAAAAGACGCGCAGAGAGGAAGCGGTCTCGCTGCGCTCGAAACGACGGAAGAACCTACTCCACGCCATTCGACATCCAGCACTACGCCGACGATGGGCTGGATGCCGGCTTTTTTCGCGGCCTGGTAAAACGATACGGCGGCGTACAGCCCGTTCGAGTCCGTCAGCGCTACGGCAGGCATTTTCTGCCCAACCGCGGCGGCGATGATTTCTTCCGGCGATGCTACGCCGCGCAGAAACGAATAGTGGCTATGACAATGCAAATGTACGAACACGTGAGTGGTGGCTCGTGGAGAGGGTGACTGGTCAGTGGTGACTAGTGACTGGTGACTGGAAAACCCCGTCTCGTTGCGCGGGTGTTTCTTCACCAGTTACCAATCACGAGTCACCAGTCACGCTCGTGAGAGTGCTAGCTCCTCTGCGAATTCAATCAAGGTAGGGAAGGGAGGAAAAAACTCAGCAAACTACCGTGACAAAGAAAACTATCGCGACAGACATGGCGTGGAGAGTACCAGGCCGTTGGGCTTGGTGGCGTAATGTTCGCGGAGCTCGAGGCCGTTGCCGTAGAAGACGGCGTTCCAGCCGTA